>Ga0209319_1000103_pt1 | contig 147371 bp, 138 predicted proteins | sample RifGroE2_FD_184000 | JGI IMG/M metagenome (GOLD analysis project Ga0209319, IMG submission 184000) | Groundwater microbial communities from Rifle, Colorado - Groundwater E2 (SPAdes) (version 2) | ecosystem: Environmental > Aquatic > Deep subsurface > Groundwater | place: Rifle, Colorado... | reverse complement strand
AAGCCTATAACCAAATTGAAGCGATTGAAGAACAAAAACAATTAAATAAAGCAGCTGATAATCAAAATAACCAAAATACTCAGGGTCCGTTTATAGCCTTAAAAAATGATTATATTTTGGTGCTGTTTTATCGTTCAACCTGTCCTTACTGTCGTGCATTTGATCCGATCTTAAAAAGCTTTGCCGATCACTATGGGTTTAACGTAGAAGCATTCACAACCGATGGAGAGTCTTTGCCATCTTTCCCCAATAGCACGCCGATTGATCCTAAAATCGTTCAAGCCTTCTTTGGAGTAGGAGCAGAATTAGAAGTCCCCACCTTGTTTTTATTAAATACTCAAAATGGACATGTTTATCCCGTTTCGACAGGCGCACTTTCAGCAGAAGAGCTATTGGATCGTATGAATGACTTAGCGCCAAAGATTGCACAGAATGAAAGCAATAAAAATAACGAAAATAATAAAGGTTATGGTCATGACTGAAATAATAAAGAAGATTAAACGCTTGGTTTGTCGTCTTACCGTATTTGTTTTTTTTATTTTGTTGAGCTTATTTGCACTATTTGGCTCAACGTGTGTGTATGCCGATGTGAGTGGTGATTTAGGGACCTTTTTTACAAATTTAGGGTATCAAGGAAACGTGAGTAATAGCCACGCGTACCAAGGCCAGGAAGCAGGATACTATTCAGGCGGATCACTTTTCTTGCGTAATCAATCACGTAATATTCAAATCCTGCATGTTGATTTACCCAGCTTTAGAGCAGGGTGCGGTGGGATTGATCTGTTTGCAGGAGGTTTTAGTTTTGTTAATAGTGATCAACTCACACAATTCTTTCAGCAGATCATGACTTCAGCCACTGGATATACCTTTCAATTAGCTTTAGAAACAGCCGAGCCAGAATTAGCGCATACCCTACAATACATTCAGAACCTAGCCGCTAATATGAATAACAGTAATTTGAATTCTTGCGAAATGGCCGAGGATTTAGTCGGTGGCACCTGGCCTCAAACGAGAGCGAGCCAACAACAGGTTTGTCAGGATGTTGGTATGCAGCATAACATCTTTTCAGATTGGGCTGCTGCAAGGCAGGGATGCGGTTCGGGTAATGATTTTAATTCTACGATGAAGACAGCTGCATCAGATCCCAGTTATCAAAATAGAGTGGTCGTCAATAAAAACCTCATTTGGGATGCCATTCAACAAAACGGGTTTTTACAAAGCGATCGCGAGCTTTCAGAGCTCTTTATGTCGCTTTCCGGAACGATTGTTTATGATCAAAACAGTAATGTCACTCCTTATCCATCTTTAGCCGGTAATCGCGATTTATTAAAAGCGCTGCTATATGGCGGACAAGCACAAATCTATCAATGCCAGGATTTAAGCCCCAGCAGTAATTTATGTTTGAGCATTTCAGTAGGGACCATCAATATTGACCCCAACCATGGTCTTATATCCCAAGTGAATAATATGATTTTTTCCTTATCGGATGCGGTAAAGCAAGACCAGAGCATTACGCCCGCACAAGAAGGGTTTCTCAATAGCACTGAAATTCCGATATTGAAATTTATTACCGTCATTTCAACCCTAAACATCGATCCTAATGCCGTTGATCTTTCTCAATATGCTGAAGTGATTGCTGAAGATCTACTATCGCAATATCTCAGTGAATCCTTAGGCGTGATTAAACAAAGCCTCACCACGAAAAACTATACACCCGATATTCAACATGAATTAACCGAGCAAATTGAAGGAGCATTAGGCCAAGTGCAGCAGTATCAAACTGATGCTTATCGCAAAGTCCAGGATACTTTCGTGATGATTAAGAATATGCAGTTCTTAGAAGATCAGGTCGTCGGCAATCTCACGAGTTCACTCAAAGAGAATCTCAAATTCGAAAGTAATGTCGGATAGAAGAAGCAAAATAAAAGAAACAAAAGAAAAAAATAAACAAAAGAAACAAAAAAATAACGGAGAACAGTATGACCCCAATCTATGTTATATCAAATGGAGAGATTTTCAGGGAAGTGCTTAATGCGATTGTAACGATTGTCGGAACCAGTACTTTCAATACTGCGCTCCGTATTTCTGTTGCGTTTTCAATCATTGGAGCGACAGGGCATTATATTTTTCGGAGTAGTGATCCCGGCATATTCTTAAAATGGTTTGTCGCTTATTTTGTTGTTGTAAATATCTTATTAGGCCCTAAACAATCCGTTGAGATCATCGATACCACTAATCCAGGCGCTGTGTATCAAGTAGATAATGTTCCTTTTGGGTTAGCAATCCCTGCTGGGATTGTGACTTCATTCATGCACGGTCTTGTTGATGAATTCGATACCGCTTTTCAAGAACCCGATGATCTTTCTTATAGTAAAAATGGTTTTTTATTTGGTTCTCAGCTCTTTAGATTATCGATGGGATACGGTATTGGCGATCCAATACTCAGAACAGAGTTTAATGACTATATGCGCAATTGCGTGATCGGAGATATTCTGATCAATAATAAATACGGATTTAATGATTTAATTAATAGCACGAACATTTGGGCGCTTATCTCAAAAAATCCAAGTCCTATTCGAGGGATGTATCTCAACGGACAATTTCAGACCTGCCAGCAAGCAACCCCTGTTTTACGCACAGCGCTCACACAAGATGTGAACAATAATGCACTCACATTGCTTGGAAAGCGTCTATGGGGCGATAAAGATCCGACGACAGAGCAAGCCTTACTCAATACCTATCTTATGAGTTCTTATCAATATTACGCAAAAGTGAGTGGTACCGCACAAGATATCATGACGCAAAACGTGATGATTGATGCAGTACGAGAAGGAGTGATTAATTACGCCACTGGATTAAATGGATCAGCAGCGCTGTTGAGTTTGAGTTCATCCCGATCGATGGAACAAATGCGATTGGCGCTAGGCGCTTGTCAGCGTATTGCGACCTATACATTACCGTTATTACAAACGGTGATTGTATTAATATGGATTTGTTTATTTCCTATAGTGATTTTACTATCAGTGCAGCTACTCCTTAGTCTTACGGTTATTAAGAACTACTTCTTTACGTTGATTTGGGTGGAAAGTTGGCCGTTATTATATTCAGGCTTTAACTTACTCACTTCCTTCTATCTACAACACAAAACCGGCGCAATGGCACAAGGAGGATTTACTTTATCGAATGCTTATCCATTAGCTTTGGAGCACTCTGATGTAGGTACCATCGCTGGTGCTATGATGATGTGTATTCCCGCTATTTCTTTAGGACTCATCTATGGTCTTTCTTCTAGTTTGAACAATGCAATGGGATACATCACCGGTATGATGCATTCATCTGTTACAGGAGGAGCTTCAGAAGCGGCGAGTGGAAATATCTCTCTTGGAAATATCAGTTTAAATAATATCAACGCAAATAAACATAATTTCAATTTCTCAGAACAGCAAGGTATGGCTTCGATGCAATTAGGAAATGGTTCTATTCTTACAACAACGGCTGATGGCAGTACGGTTTACGATACAGCAGGCGCAATGTCGAAATTGCCCATATCCGTCAATGCAGGAACAGCATTAAGTGAATCATTTACGCATTCAGCCGAACAATCTCACAACGCGGCGATACACGCCTCACAATCTGCACAACAATCTTTAAGCAGTGCGATTGGTAAATTAGAACAATTTGGGCATACACAAGGGCATCAGGTAAGTTATGGGGAGGGGAGTGCTACATCTGCACAGGTATCACGAGATCAAGCATTATCAAAGCTATATTCTATTACGAATGAGGTGGCAAAACGTAATAATGTTTCTTTTGACCAGGCATTTAAAAAAATGTCAGAGCTTTCTGGTACTTTAGGAGTAAGCGCAGAAGGTGGGGTAACAGTAGGAGGCAAACCCCTTCCATTTGGTGGTGGAGCAAATATCTTTGGAAATATTACAGGGCGTGGAAGTCGAGACTCTCTTATTTCGAACACTAGCCAAGCATCATCAAGTTTAGGAGTGACTAGTCAGGATGTTGATCAATTCAGAGATAATTATTCGGTGGTTGATCATTACACAAAATCGCATCACGTAGATACTAGCGATATACAACATGTTTCTCTCGGGGATCAATTCTCTGCTGATTTACGATCGGCAAAAACTTATTCTACTCAATACTCTGCGGATATAAGTCAGTCCGAACGGTTTTCGCAGATGGCTAATTATGTTCAAAGCCAATCCGAAAATATTCAAAGCCATTTTGAACAAGGGTTTGCGGATTATGTACGCAAGGCTGATCCAATGCGAGCCGATGCGATTTTATCAAATACTAATAGTCAAAATATTGCAACGATTCGTGAAGAATATGCAAAAAGCTTTTTAAATCAGTATGCAGGAAGAATAGAACAATCTTACAGTAATAACTCAGCGACAATCATGCCAGCGGACACGAATCGATACTATGAGAACTCTGTCCAAACAGTACAAGTTAAAGGAGGAAATCAATCTAGTGTCAGTGCAGCTTATCAAGGAGGGGTTGATCAAATTAAATCGACTGGACAAGGAGAGTTAAGCGCATTCCCAACAAATCAAGTGAAGGATCTGCAGCGAGCGGTCGATGCGAATCAGATGGATGATGTAAATAAGGTGGTTCAAGGCGAAAACAAGGCTATCAAAAATTATCAAGAAAATGGGCGTGATGCTCAAAAGAGTATTCGAACAGGAGAGGGGAATGCGAGAGTAGGGGTTTTACATTCTCTATCGAGAGATAAGCCGGAAAAATATTAAATTTAATATTTTGTCCCGTAAGCATTGCCTTGAATATCTACACTACCCATCATAGGTAATCCGGTAGCAGGATTTGTTCGATGCATGGAATAGCCGCCGGAGCTTTTAAGATCATGTTTAATGCCGAAAATGAATATATTGGTAATGATATATAAAAGTAAACTAATCAAAGTAGCCAAGAACCCATTGCTGAAGCTCATGGTGATCAAACTAAAAAACGGCCATAAGAAAATAAAAAGAATCGCGGATGTTTTGAATACTTTCTTCATAAATTGTATTTGCTGCTTCCGCAATGCATTTATGTCAAGGTCAGAAATATCATTTAAAGCTTGTTGATCTTTTTCGTTGTGATTTGGATAAATATTCGTGTGCATTGGGTATACCAGCAAATGATTCTGAGCAAATGATAATATCTCATTTAATATTTGTACATCTTTTCCAGTATTTTTTGATATAAAAAAAGGCGGTAAAAATGGTAAAAGATATAAGTATATTTTTCAGCAATTTTTAGTGATTGTGTCGCACATTATCAGGAAGAGATTTTGAAAATACTTTGGGGAGATGCTAAAGGCGATAACTCCAAATCTTTGGATTAATCAATTTTAGAGAAGCCTTTTTGTTGTGCAGATAGTTTGAATTTGTTGACCGATCAAACTGCCATCCGCTAAATTGATTCCCTCTAACGCGAACATCTTTTTTCCATTCTGTGTGGTGAAAAAACGCCCTTGTCCGCGAAGAGAATATTGTAACGTTGTAAGAATGGCTTTATCTTTTTCCTTGGCGATCTCTATGCTTACCCCCATCGTCAAGACCAAAGTTAGTTAAAAGATAGACATAAAATCCTATTAAAAAAATTAAAAAATATTGCTGTTGATCCTGTGGATTTGTGGGCGAGAAGCCAGAGAGTGTGGGCAAGCCGTGGGCAACTCGAAGAGTTGTCCATCAGTTTGTCCACACGTCCCGAAGGGCTCTGGCTGGTCCGCAGGACTCGTCCACATATCCATAGGCTTTCTTTCTCCACAATACACTTCCGCTGGTGTTTTATAACAAAGCGACTGATGCGGTCGCTCGTGATTGTAAAATTCAAAATAACGTCCCAATTGAATTTTAGCTTCCGTCACAGTGCGATACTGGTTTAAATAAACTTCCTCATATTTCACATTGCGCCAAAGGCGCTCGATAAAAATATTATCAAATGCCCGACCCTTAGAGTCCATGCTGATCTTAATCCCTCGTTCAATTAGCATCCTCGTATATTCATCGCTCGTAAACTGACTTCCTTGATCTGTATTGCATATCTCTGGGACGCCTTTTCTGAACGCATCTTCCAGCGCCTCAACACAAAAATCTGCTGTTAATGTGTTGCTGATTTTAAAGCTCAACACATATCGACTGTACCAATCCATCACAGCAACCAAATAAATAAATCCTTGCACCAATCGAATATACGTTATATCCGCAGTCCAAACCTGGTTGGGCTTTGTAACTTCTAAATCCCTTAATAAATAAGGGTAAATCTTGTGTCCCACCTGCGCCTTACTCAGGTTCTTCTTCGGACGAATCCTTTCAATTCCCATTTCTCTCATTAACCGTGCAACACGTTTAGGATTCACTTGATGTCCGAGGCGATTCAAGTAAACCGTCATGCGAGGAGATCCATAAAATGGGTGCCTGGTATATTCCTCGTCAATCAAATTCATTAATTCAAAATTGTAGGGATCAACCGCTTTAGGCTCGTAGTACCAATTCGATCGATTGAGGCCCAATAGTTCACACTGTCTCCGAATGCTCAATGTCGGATGACCCTCTACAATGCGAGTCAGTTTTTCTGCGGGTGCTAACTCCAAACCGCCTTTTTTAAAAAATCAATTTCAACCTTCATTTGACCTATTTGCTGATACAGCTTTTCGGTCAAACGTTCGTCTTGGGTTTCTTTTTTGGCCCCTTCGACAAAACCATCCTTGATGTTCTCGAGCGCCTGCTGTTTCCACCGCGCTATTTGCGTCGAATGCACCTCGTATTTCGTCGAGATCTCATTGATTGTCAGTTCCCCTTTGATCGCCTCCAGCGCCACTCGGCTTTTAAGTTCCGAACTAAACGCTCGTCTCTTTATGCTCATTTCAAACCCCCTGATTTTACTCGTACATTTTACCTCTTTTTTATGTCTATCTCAGTGGTCCGAATTTCGGGGGGAATCATACTCGTAACCGCCCAACGAACACAGGTGGTGATTTGCTGACGGTCGAGATATTGAGAACGAGTGACGATCAGATGTTTATTTTCACGGATTGCGCTTGCAATCTTAATTTATACGCTCGAGGGGTATGTTGTTGATAACTGGTTGGATCGTGTTTATCACCGTACGGTAAATTTTTGAGAAGGTATAACACATAATCTTCCGGTTTGATTTTGTTTGCGCGACAGGTCTCGACAATGCTGTACATGATCGCCGAAGCTTTCGCTCCTTTTTCATTTCCGCAGAAAAGCCAGTTCTTTCGACCCAAGGCAAATGGGCGGATCGCATTTTCTGCAACGTTATTGTCAATCGATAACTTTCCATCTTTGATGTACGCAGTCAGAACATCCCAATGGTTGTATGTATAAAACATCGCTTTATAAATTAAACTTTGTGGCGGTGTTTTCGGCATGTTCTTTTTTAACCACCTCTCCATTTCTTCTAAAATCGGTTTCGATCTTTCTTGTCGAGTGCGCTGAATAATCCCCGGCGGATCTCCTTTCTTGAAGGCTTTTTCAATCTTATAGAGTCGTGTAATAAAGTTAAGCCCTTCCTGCGCAAGACCAGGACCTTTCGTGATCTTCGTGATTTCGTAATATTTTCTACGTGCGTGTGCAAAGCATCCAACGAGCGTGATGTCGGGATCTTTTTTAAATCGATCGTATCCACTAAACGCATCTGTCTGTAAATATCCTTTGAAGTCCTTGAGCATCGCTTCGGCTGATTCACCCGATCGCGTCGATTGATAATCGTAAAGAATATGAGGACTCGATCGATCCCCACCCACATAAACGAACATGTAGGCCTTGGATGTTTTTATTACTCCATTCTCAGTGATCAGCCTGACAGGTGTTTCATCGGCATTCGTATAGTTTCCTTGCTGAATCTCCGTCTTAAATAAATTCACCATCGGTTCAAACAAATCCGCGCATTTGAATATCCAATTCGATAAATTCGTGCGATCAATATCTATGCCGGCTCGCTCGTAGATCTTTTCTTGGCGATACAGCGGAAGATGATCGACGTATTTTGAAATAATCATGTGTGCGAGTAATTCTTCTGTCGCTATGCTTTTAGGGATCGCTGCTTTAGGCAGTTCAGCCATCTTAACGCTTTTGTCGCATTTGTTTTTGCAGGCGTATTTATAGCGAATCGTTTCTTGAATAATAAATTGCTCGGGAATGTGTTTTAGTCGCTCTGATGTGTCTTTTGCGAATACGATGAGCGGTTCTCCGCAACAACTGCAGCGCTGTTCTTCTTCGGGTAATTTCAGCTCGATAACTTCGCGTGGTAAATCTTTCGGTAATGGCTTTCGACCCGGCTTTTTACGCTTGTATTCGGGAACCGTGACTGTTTCTTCTTCTGCTACGGGTTTCGTCGAGGGTTCTTCGGGCGTTTCAGAACAAACTTCAGCATCATCGAACAATGGAAGCGACTGCATATCTTCTTCTGATTTTAGTTGCTCGCTTGTGTTCGCAAATTGTCGATAGCGGCCGATCTGCGCTTGTTCTTTGAACCATTCGACTTGGCTTGCAAGGTGGTCTATCCTTTTATCTCGCTCTAGGAGCGATTCTCTTGTCGTTAGTAACTCATCTTTCAATTGACCATTTTGAGCCGCTAATAAAGCAATTACTTTTAAATGGGATTCGGCGTCTTCAGTCGCTGTATTTGCGAGGTCTTTCATGATGAAAATACTATCAAAATGGATGGAAAATCGCAATGCAAAACAAGAGAAAACACTATAAAAATAGTGTTTTTATGATTAAGTTGGCTTTCGACTTCATCTTCCGAAGCAATTAAAATAAATGCTCGTAATGAAGTGTCGGATGACCTGTCAGTTTCGAGAAATCGAGCCCATCCAACAACCAGCGTAATTGCGCAGCGCTCATCTCAAAAACCCCTGCTTGAATCGACGGAAAATAAAATCGTCCTTTCTCGAGCCGTTTATACCACAAACAAAATCCATTTCTGTCCCAATACAAGATTTTGATTTTATCACCTCGATGATTCCGAAAAACGAACAGATATTCCGAGAGAGGATTCTTGCCAAACGTATCGGCAATTAACATCGACAACCCATTGATCGATTTACGCATATCCACCGAGAAACGGCTCATCAGTATTTGACAACGTTCAGGTAAAAACATGATTAACCCGCCTCTCGTAAAATCGAGAGAATCTGCGCTAATCTCTTCGGATCGATCAACTCTGAAAAACTCATCGAGTACCCAGACGGGGTATCCAATCGGATTGATAAGGAAGAGGCTTTTATCGAAATCGGAATAAAGGCTGATTCTCGATTAGTTTCACCGCCTTGATGCGTCGATCGATGTGATAACTGACCTCGCCAATATTTAAATCGCAAAAACGCGATCGCGTTACCCTCGCAATACTTTCTTTGTGTTAATCCGCTCAATTCCCAGTCCGCAATAACGGCAGTCCAATATTCGGCTTTCCTCTCGCGCGTGAGCAACTCAGCCTTCGTCGATCGCTCGATGTTATTACTCTTCTCTTCCATCTCTCGCTCCTATTCTCTCATAAAACCAGAGCTCAGCTTCTCAAATCTTAAATCCTATTCACAGTACGTAATTCGTTGGGCGGTTACTCATACTCTACGATAGCATCAACTTTATAATTAGCATCTCGGACGCTAAAAAATGGAAGGCCGGTTTTTCTTTGGAGTAAAGAAGTGAGTTGTGTCGCGGCTACAGGTAATCTATCTGTAGCAAGCGCGAGGTTATCCAGTATAGGAGATACAGTTTGCTGTAATGCTCCAGAGATTTGATTAGCGGTGGCTATATATTTAGCGAGAATAGGGGATTTCGGCGACCAGTTTTTTAGATGGGTGCAGCTGGATACACTGGCCTCGCCATCATAAGCAGCAATATAGCTTGTGAATTTTTCTGGTATTTCATTCGGATTAAAGGTTAGCTCTAAAAAAGGATCTGCAACGATAGCACTCGAAGGAAGTGATTTAAAAAAATCTCGATACGAAACTTTTTCTGCTATCGGCTGCGGCGGCAGTTCCGGTAAGTTAGCTACAATAAAAATGTGTCCTCGTTCTTTACCTGCTTGCGCTTGATCGAATGACAACTTAATGAAAGCAACATGTCGAAATCCTTCTTGAATTAATTTGACGGTTAATTTGATGGCGCATTCTGAACATTCTCCCACACCAAAGGATGCGACAACTAAGCTGCCGACGCACTCGTGTGCAAATGTTCCTGTCGCAAGAGAGCCGAAAAGGGGTGGAATGGTGGGAAGGAAAGGGTGTGTGCTTAATTGTTGAATGCGTGTATGACTTTGTTCTCTATATATCGCAATTTTTTGTTTGAATAAGGTAAGCGCTTCTGGCACAGAAGGCTGAGAGTGAAAATAAGGATGTTCTATTCTATCTGCTACCGCTGCAGAAGTGAGAATCGTATGATGAATTTTGTATGTCTCTTGGTCTATCGTTTGTTGTAGTTTTTGTTTCATGGTGAGCATAAAGAGTTTCCTAAGATTTTGAATTATGGGAACGCCATCGTTCGGTCAAGAAAAAGCCAATCATTGATGAGGATTAACGAACGAAACTTTTGTACCGCTTTTGGAGTTTGGTCCAAGAATCTTCACGTAGTGCCTACCTATTTCTTTCCTCACTTTTTACCATCTTTAATATTTTGGGTAAAGGGCATTCGTAATGCGTTGAACTCTGGTGAATAGGCGGCTTGTAGCTGGAATCGCGAGAGATGGTGTTGCGGAGTTTTATCTTAATACCCCAGCAGACGGCATAAAACTAAATATTTATAGTCAACAAAATAGCTGTTGAAATATTATAATGTTTTGTACACTGCTTGTAACAAGGCTTTGTCTTGAGCTACCTTAAAATTGGCAATCAGGTGGTGCTATTAATAGGGTGTTGTGAACACCGGAGCGGGCAGATTTGGAGAATAACTATGGCAAATAATATCAATACAACCAAAGAGCAAGAACGCTCAGAACTGCATCGCGCCATTTGGCAGATCGCCAATGATTTGCGCGGAAGCGTGGACGGCTGGGATTTTAAGCAGTATGTGCTGGGCATGCTTTTTTATCGTTTTATTAGTGAAAATCTGACCAATTATATCAATGCGGATGAACGCCGTGCCGGTAAAAAAGATTTTGACTACACTACACTTTCTAATAAAGAAGCTGAATTCGGTCGAGCCGATACCGTCAAAGAAAAAGGTTTTTATATTTTACCGAGCGAGCTTTTTATAAATGTCCGCAAGAATGCTCGTAACGACGCCAACCTCAATGAAACTCTTACCAGGGTTTTCCGTAATATTGAAAATTCTGCTAAAGGCGCAAACAGTGAAGATGCCATCAAGGGCTTGTTTGATGATCTTGATGTCAATTCCAATAAGCTGGGCACCACGGTAGAAAAACGCAATCAGCAACTCACCAAACTTTTTGAATCTATCGGCGACCTTCGTCTTGGAAATTACTCCGACAACACCATAGATGCTTTCGGTGACGCGTATGAGTTTCTCATGACCATGTACGCTTCAAATGCCGGCAAATCCGGTGGAGAGTTCTACACTCCGCAGGAAGTCAGCGAACTTCTGGCGGAAATCACTACCGTTGGCAAAACAGAAGTAAACAAGGTATATGACCCGGCTTGCGGTTCCGGTTCGCTGCTTCTCAAATTTGCCAAAGTTCTTGGCAAAGAAAATGTTCGTCAGGGCTTTTTCGGGCAGGAGAGCAACCTTACCACCTACAATCTCTGCCGTATCAATATGTTTCTGCACGACATCAACTACAATAATTTTGATATTGCTCACGGCGATACGCTCATAGATCCAAAACATTGGGATGATGAACCCTTTGACGCTATCGTTTCCAATCCGCCGTATTCTATCCACTGGGCTGGCGACGCCAATCCGCTTCTAATCAATGATCCGCGTTTTTCACCGGCGGGAGTGCTTGCGCCAAAGAGCAAGGCAGATCTCGCTTTTACGATGCACATGCTTTCGTGGCTTTCAACAAGCGGTACTGCCGCGATTGTCGAATTTCCCGGCGTACTCTATCGCGGTGGCGCCGAGGGCAAGATTCGTAAATATTTGATAGACAACAATTATGTCGATGCCGTTATTCAGCTTCCGCCCGACCTCTTTTTTGGTACGACTATCGCCACTTGTGTCATCGTACTCAAGAAAAGCAAGAAAGATAACAAAACACTTTTCATTGATGCTTCTGCCGAGTTTGTTCGTGGGGGAAACAAAAATAAATTAAGCGAGGCAAATCGCAAAAAGATTTTGGACGCGTTTACCACACGCAAAGATGCGGAATATTTTGCCAAGCTTGTGGATAACAAGACCATTGCCGATAACGACTACAATATCGCCGTATCCAGCTATGTGGTGGGTGAGGATACTCGCGAGGTGGTGGATATCACAGAGCTCAATGTAAGAATCGCCAAGATTGTAGCCAGACAAAATGAACTGCGCACTGCGATTGATGAGATAGTTAAGGATATTGAGGGAAGTAAATAAAAATACTAGGGGACTTATGGATATTTTTAAAACATCTGAGGCTGATATAATCCAGAACAAAAAAGATGGGGTTATTTATGTTGCTGACTTTCCAGGTGGAACTGGAAAATATGTATCAATAGCTGAAGCTGGAATAGAAGATGATCTTGATGTAAAAATATCTTCAAAAATACATCTGCGTGTTACGTATTTATCTAATAATGAGAAGATAAATGGAGTTGAGATTGCAAAAATTGATGGCGGTAAAATTAACAAAATACATTTTTCTACTCTAGATTTCGAAAGAATACTTCAATTACTTTCTTTATTCTCAGAGCTTGACTTGAAGGCGGCAGTAAATAGGTCAGTTGTTTTTGACAAGTCTATTATCGGTGATTCAAATGAAGTTTATAAGTTTTTGACTCTTATCGCGTCAGATCCTCAGGGTAAAAACAAGATCGCTGAAGTTGCAAAAAATTATAATTTGATAAAGATTGGTGATATAGACAGTGTTATTCATAAAAAGGAAGCTGTAAATCTTTTTGATAAGATTCTAAATGAACATAAAGAGTTTCAAAAATATAAAACTGAGCTTGGTGTCGGAAAAGATGAAGAAGTTTGGCAAAAATTTTTTTCAGAAAATTATTGGATTCTCGGATCTGATTTTGTTGAGATTCTTGATGAGCGGCGCATTGATGTAGAAAATATTACGGATTATCTTTTAAAATCATTTGATGGCTTTGTTGATATTATTGAGCTTAAACTACCATCGGCTCCTTTTTGGACGACAGAATTTATTCCAAAGAGTGAGCTTACTTCTGCAACAATGCAGTGCAATAGATATATTTTACAAACTGAAAGAAAAATCAATGATTTAGAGTTTAATAAAAAGATTCAGCATACTCCAATAGTTAAACCACGCATATCACTCATTTATGGTCGGTCGCAGTCTTGGGGAGAAGAAGAAAAGGAAGCATATCGTGTATTAAATTCAAGTTATACAACTTTAAATATTATTACATACGATCATCTTCTTGAAAGGGCAAAGCGTCTTGTTGGTATTTCAAAAACAGGAAAGAATGTTGAGATTTCTGGAATTGATTCAGAAAATATTCCATTTTAAAAATAATATGATAACCCACCAATCAAAAATCGAAAAACTGATCGCCGAACTCTGCCCGAATGGGGTGAAATTTAAGGCTTTAGCTAATTTAGTTAAAATAACCACTGGCAAATTAAATGCAAACGCAATGAAAGAAGGCGGTCAATATCCTTTCTTTACTTGTGCTGAAAAACCTTTCTTAATTGATATATTTGCTTTTGATACTGAGGCAATATTGATATCGGGAAATGGTAGCCAAGTTGGCCATATTAATTATTATAAAGGCAAATTTAACGCCTATCAGCGGACCTATGTATTGTCAGATTTTTCTAATGAAATTAGTGTTCAATTTTTGTTGTTTTGTTTAAGGGGGTTTTTGAAGGAATATATTTTAAAGAATGTTAAAGAGGGTTCTGTTCCATACATTACTTTACCAATGTTACAAAATTTCAAAATCCCTCTCCCTCCGCTTGCAATCCAAGAAGAAATTGTCAAAATTCTTAATGGTTTTACAGAGCTGGAAGCAGAGCTAGAAGCAGAGCTAGAAGCAAGAAAGAAACAGTATGAGCATTATCGGGAGGAGTTGTTGACGTTTGGGGATGATGTGAAATTTATAGAGCTAAAAGAAATTGCTGATTTTTCACAAGGTATTCAAATTGATCCATCAAATCAATTACAAGAAAAACAAGATGGTTTCGTTAGATTCTTGCGAATTGTAGACTTTGTAAAAGATGATGAACCACCACGATACATAAAGGACCCCGGAGTTAGATATGTTAAAAATGAAGGTGATTTGGTAATGATTAGATATGGCGCAAGTGCAGCAGGAAAAGTGTTTTTGAAATATAGAGGAGCAATCGCGAACAATATGTTTCAAATTAAATTAAAAACAAATGAATTGAGCATTAAATTCTTACATTGTTATCTCTCACAACCAAAAATCTATAATTTTTTAAATTCAAGCGGCGGTAGCTCAACGATGCCGGCGATAACTTTTGGGCAAATTGGTGCAGTAAAAATTCCCGTACCAAGTATCTCTGAACAAGAACGAATCGTTTCAATTCTAGATGAATTTGATACCCTTGTGAACGATATTTCAATCGGCTTGCCGGCGGAGCTTTTGGCTCGCAGACAGCAATACGAATACTACCGAACTAAGCTTTTAACTTTCAAGGAAATGATATGAAAGAAGAATTACAAAAAAAAATAATTATTTACGAAGGTGATGATGGCGCGTCTCACATAGATGTGCGGTTTGAAGGTGAGACTGTTTGGCTTACTCAGTCACAATTGGTTGAGCTATTTCAATCCAGTAAAGCCAATATCAGCGAGCATATTAAAAATATCTATACAGAGAAAGAATTAACCCCAGAAGCAACTGTTCGGAAATTCCGAACAGTTCAAAAAGAGGGTAGCAGAGAGGTCTCCAGAGATATTGAGCATTATAATCTTGATCTTATTATATCACTTGGATACAGAGTGAAATCACGTGTTGCTACAAAATTTCGTATTTGGGCAACCGCGCGACTTCGTGAGTATATCGTCAAAGGTTTTACTATCGATTCAGATCGTTTGAAAAATTTGGGCGGGGGGAATTATTGGAAAGAATTACTCGATGAGATTCGAGATATTCGTAGCAGTGAAAAGGTGCTTTATCGTCAAGTGCTTGATTTATATGCAACCGCTATTGACTACGATTCGCAAGCAAGTGAGTCTTTGAGGCTTTTTAAAATTGTTCAAAACAAGCTTCATTTCGCAGCTCATGGATATACGGCAGCGGAAGTAATTTATCTACGAGTAGATTCAGATAAGCCATTTGCAGGGCTTACAAATTTCAAGGGTAAGCAACCGACTCAAGCCGAAGCGATGGTTGCTAAAAATTTTTTGGAATTAAGTGAGCTCAAAATTTTAAATAATCTTGTTTCAGCTTATTTTGATTTAGCAGAAATCAATGCCCTAGAACAAAAACCGATGAAGATGGCGGATTATATCCGTGAGCTGGACAATATTTTAAAATCAACAGGAAGAAAACTTTTGGGCGATGCTGGAAAAATAAGCCATGAAAAAGCAATAGAGAAAGCTGAAAAAGAATATCGCAAATACCAAGTAAAGACTTTGTCTTCAGTGGAGAAAGATTATTTGGAAGCTATAAAAGCTACAGAAAAAAAGATTGTTAAAAAGGTTAAATCCAGTAAGAAATATGCCAAATAACAACAGATACAATTTAGTTGCGGAGAATCCACAAAGCACTGTCGTGGCAGAGTATTTGGCGGACAGGGCGCGTGTGGCTCATTATCAAAGCGAGGCAAGTCTGGAGCGCGATTTTATCGAGCAACTAACGACACAAGCGTATGAGTATCTTACCATCACCTCCGAAGCCGATTTGATAGCAAACCTCCGATTGCAGCTGGAGAAGCTCAATAATTTTACTTTTACCGATACCGAATGGGAACGCTTCTTTGTCAGCTCACTGGCTAACCCAAATCAAAGCATCGCTGAAAAGACCGCCACTATTCAAGAAGATTACATCAAAAACCTGATGCGCGAGGACGGCACGGTCAAAAATGTCTATCTCATCAAAAAGGGCAATATTCACGACAACAGTTTGCAGGTGATCAACCAATATGCGACAGATGATGGACAGCGAGCCAATCGCTATGATGTGACGGTGCTAGTGAACGGTCTGCCGATGGTGCATATCGAGCTCAAACGCCGAGGCGTGGCTATTGTGGAAGCGTTCAATCAGATCAACCGCTATAGTCGGGAAAGTTTTTGGGCTTCGGCGGGACTTTTTGAATATGTGCAGCTCTTTATCATTTCCAACGGCACACATACCAAGTATTACAGCAATACTACGCGCTTGGAGCATATCGAAGGAACTAAGGAAGGTGCGGTGAAGAAAGGCAAACGCACCAGCAACAGTTTTGAATTTACGAGCTGGTGGGCGGATGCGACGAATCGACCAATTATCGATTTGATGGATTTTTCCAAAACATTTTTTGCCAAGCACGCGCTCCTCAATATTTTGACCCGCTACTGTGTGTTCACCACTGATAAACAACTTTTAGTGATGCGACCGTATCAGATAGTAGCGACAGAGAGAATTCTTAGCCGGATTGAAATCAGTACGAATTATAAAAAACTTGGCACCGTGGAGGCGGGCGGTTATATCTGGCACACCACCGGATCGGGGAAAACTTTGACTAGCTTCAAGACGGCGCAAATGGCAAGCAAAATACCCTCTGTAGACAAGGTGATATTTGTGGTAGATCGCAAGGACTTGGACTATCAGACCATGCGGGAATACGACAAGTTTGAGAAAGGTGCGGCCAATAGCAATACCAGCACGGAGATTTTGAAACGACAGCTGGAAGATTCGAATGCGCGGATTATTATTACGACTATCCAGAAGCTGGATCGTTTTATCGGACGCAATACCGGACATACTATTTTTGCTGGTCATGTGGTGCTGATTTTTGATGAATGCCACCGTTCACAGTTTGGCGATATGCACGCCGCGATCACCAAGACATTCAAGAATTACCATTTGTTTGGTTTTACCGGCACACCGATTTTTGCGATGAATGCTAGTGCCGGCGGACGACCGGATTTGAAAACCACCGAGCAAGCTTTTGGCGAAAAATTGCATACCTATACCATCGTGGATGCGATAGCTGATAAAAATGTTTTGCCGTTTAAAGTTGATTATATTTCTACCTTTCGTGAGGCTGAAAATATTGAAGACAAGAAAGTGAGCGACATTGATCGTGAGGCGGCACTTGCCGCACCCACACGATTGGCAAAGATCGTTGGCTACATTCGTGAGCATTTTGACCAAAAGACCAAACGCAATAGTTTTTATAAGTTGAAAGAGCGACGATTGGTGGGGTTCAACTCTATTTTTGCCGTTTCGTCTATTGATGTAGCAAAGAAATATTATGCCGAGTTTAAAAAACAGCTTGAAGGCGTGCCAAGCGACAAAAGGCTCAAGGTCGCAACGATTTATAGTTTTGGTGTGAATGATGAAGATGCCGACGGAATGATCGACGAAAACTCCGAGGACACGAGCGGACTCGATGCGAGCTCCCGCGATTTTCTTGATAATGCAATTACTGATTATAATAGGATGTTTGGAACGTCTTATGATACTTCATCAGATAAGTTTCAGAATTACTATAAAGATGTCAGTTTGAGAGTGAAAAACCGCGAGATAGATATTCTCATTGTGGTCAATATGTTTTTGACTGGCTTTGACGCAACGACGCTCAATACGCTATGGGTAGATAAAAACCTGCGATTACATGGTCTTTTGCAGGCATTCTCGCGTACGAATCGTATTTTGAATAGCGTAAAAACTTTTGGAAACATTGTCTGTTTCCGCAACCTCGAGAAAGCAACCAATGAATCTATTGCGCTTTTTGGTGATAAAGAAGCGGGTGGCATTGTGCTTCTCAAAGCATATGAGGAGTATTACAACGGCTACAAAGACGGCGATAAGGAAATGCGCGGGTATGCCAGCCTGGTGGCAGAGCTTGTGGAGAAATTCCCTGTTGGTGAGCGAATGATAGGCGAGCAAAATCAAAAAGATTTTATCAAGCTCTATGGCAGGATTTTGCGCGTGCGCAATATTCTGACAACTTTTGACGAGTTTACCGGTAACGAGATTCTAACCGAGCGCGATGTGCAGGATTATCACAGCGCCTATATTGATCTCTACAACAAATTTCGCAAGGGTGCGGAGGTTGATCAGGAGAATATTAATGATGACCTGGTGTTTGAGATGGAGCTTATCAAGCAGGTAGAAATAAATATTGATTTTGTGTTGGGGCTTATCAAGCGATATCACGAAGATCATAACAAGAACCGCGAGATTTTGGTTGATATCAACAAAGCAATAGATTCCAGTGTTGAATTACGCAACAAAAAAGATCTCATCAATCAATTTATCACTTCACTTGATATCCACTCGGTGTTTGATGACGATTGGCAGAAATTTGTGGATAAGAAAAAGATTGAGGAGCTTGAAAAAATTATTACCAACGAAAACCTTGATCATGATGCAACCTATACATTTGTAAAAAACGCTTTCCGTGACGGTAGTGTAGTGACAACCGGTACTGCTATTACTAAGATTCTACCGCCTGTATCCCGCTTTTCTCCGACTGGGGAGCGTTCCAAAAAGCGTGAGAGTGTTTTGGATAAATTGACACGCTTCTTTGAGCGGTTTTTTGATATTTCTAATGGAAAGCTTTAAAGATAACTGGGAACTAATGTTGTCCGAAAACACCCTCTACGTACACACAACGCCTATTAGAGATAATTAAAGCCGAGAAATTTAATATGCCCATGCACATAGAAGAATATATGAAAATCATAATATCTTGGCACGTTAACAATCGCCACAAACTAAACACAGGGATGCGGTTAGTACTTTCATCTGAGGATAATCTCTTTATTGCAGAAGGAAGTTGTTTTGCCGCAAGAAGTAAAAATTTAGTAGAAGATATTACACGAGACCCTGACGCGAGAGAGGAAATATTAGATGCGTATCGAGCATTGGAGTTAATAATAGATCTCATATTAGTAGATCGCCCAATAAAGCAAAAAGATAATGATGCCGCAATAATTGAAAAAATAAGGCAACAAAAATTCGTTCCTCTGAAGAAGAAAATAGATCTTCTATTTTCCTTAAATATTATCAATGATGAAAGTCGTAAACTTTTTGCTGAGCTTAGACTGGCAAGAAATGAGCTTTCCCACAGATATAATGCTGCGAACTGTAAGTATAAAAATTCATACATATTTGCTGAGGAGGGGTTTTCTACTTTTAAAAACGATCTTGGTGGCTTCTGCGAAGTGATTCTATCGACCTATATCAGCGCGCACCAGAAAAAATATATCCGTGAATTGATGGCTATAATAAATTCAGATGGATAGCACACCATACTGTACGCGCGCGAGTGAATTAATCACCTTCGCTTAATGTAGATTCAAAACAAAGCGCGACAAATTTCTTAAACTACATTTTTTGGCGCGACTATTCTATAATAAATAACAATTGGATTTTGTTTTATGAAATCTAAAAAAAACTGCTTATATTAGGTCTTGTCCGTTCACCAAGATAAGCCAGGCTTATCTTGCAGGTGAAAGTCCTGTTGTAGTAGGAGAGCCGATTCCTCTACGTATCGAGTCTTGCGTCATGTGAGTAACAAGCGTGACGAAAGACTTAATAGTGAGAGCAGATGGTGTGGACAATCTAGCGAGCGATATGGGATAGGCAGAGACTATTATTATATTTAATAAAGGCTCAACAGATTTCTCTAATATCTTGTCTGGTTTGCCAGAGGCTATCAGGCAACATCAGCTTTTTGTAAAAGAATTAACTAAGCCATCATACGATGCGGAATGGAAGTTTATTGTAAAACATAAAGATGATTCCGATCTCGAGATCACGTTACATGTTTTTGCCTTTAACATAAAAAGCTCGGCTTGACATGGTAAGCAAAGAGTTGCGTTTTTCGAGTGATAGCGTTAGCGCTAATCCCCCTTGTTAGAAGAACATAAATCGGGGCAGCAAAATATAAACTATCATCCTGGGGAATTTGCCACAACGATATCCTTAATCTCTGATAATTTTGATTACAGGAATTAAAGCGAAAATTAACACAAAAAATCTTAAGATTTTATTGACAATAACAAGGGATTTTAATATATTATTTTCACCTTATCGTTCGATCCGAATTTTCCTGTTTTCATTTCTGAATCACTGATTCGGTCAATCTTTTCATCATTTCTAAAACATTTCTTTGTTCAAGGTATTTCGCCTTATCTCGTCAAATTTCATCTCAAAAAAACAAAATAATAGAGGTCATTATGTCTAAACGTATTTCTAAAGAAAGCGTTTGTCGTGCGCTTTCGTATTATGATCAACGTAAAGGATTTTTGAAACGCATAAATCTTCGGGAGGATACGCCTTGTATAAAAGAAGCAAGGGCGTTGATTAGCCGAATAGATCATACCCCGCTAACAGATGACGAAGTGTTTAAGTTAGCGCAGTTTTTTTACGATCATCCCACAGAATCTTCGCACGAAACCTATAAAGCTTTTTCGATGATTTTTGGTGGCGATAAAATATTATCGATTTTACTCTTGTTTAAGAAGCATCAGGTTATTTTAACGGCTGAGCTTTGGTCCATCTTATTAAAAGTATTAGAAGGTATTGAATTAGATCCATCGGAACTGTATATGTTCGCGCGATGTTTCTATGAAAAAATGCCTTCTAAGGAAAATGAATTCAGCCATTTTTTTGAAGGTGTTTTGGGGGCATCACTTGTAAAAATCCTTGCTCAGTTGCATGGATTATTGGATTCCCAATCTTTATCAGAAGAACTTTTTTCTCACGTTGATGAAACATTGATTTTCATATTGAATTTTTTGAAAGAAAAACAATGTTTAAATTATCGTGACCAGCTGATTGAAGGTTATGTTGGATATTGCTATGAAGATCAAGTGAGCCACTTAGTAATCGATTTGCCATTCATTGCTTCGCTTTTTCAAGCACTGCAAGAACAAGGATTTGCATCACAAGAGGTTATTCAAAAAATAATCGAATACCCGCAAACGGCCGCTTTTATAAAAATATTACTCGAAAGACACTTATTAACAGAGGCTGTTATTCAAAAGGTCAGTGCTAATTCACCGGAAGCAAATGAAGCGGTCCATCGCATCTTAAATCAATTACAAGATGGGCGGCTGCAAGTAACCGGAATAAATCAGGGCGCGGTTATTCAATTATCTGCTTTTTCTTATGAAAAAAGAGAAAGCCTCTCCAGACTTCTGACTTTTCTTGCAGGACTTCATCTAAACTTTCCGATTGAGCTAACGATTCTTTACGACATTATCGATCGGGACAATGTTCCTTTTTTCATGCAAGCAATTCAACAACTCCATTTATCACGAATAACACCAGAAATTTTTCAACTAATCCAAGAGAACCCTCAATTATCCTTGATGGCGATGAAATACTTAAAAGAAATGAAAGTTGAGGACGAAGAGCAGGTGTTTGTCTTTTATCCGCCATTGCATGAATATTTGCATATTTGGACAAACGATTTATTGATTCAACCTCCTATTGCGCAATTCTCGAAATCACCGCCTGGACAAGTCTTTCATTCTTTTACTCAGCTGTATCAAACTTGGTCGGATTATAGGAGCTCTCTCGTTAAGGATTTACCGCCTACTGGGAAAGATCCTACCTTGCAAACGGCTAAAGAAAAAATTACCGAATTAAAATATCAAAAGACAGGCGAATTATTAACGACCTTACACACAGGGACGATGACGCAACGTTTAACCCGTTTTAATTTTTCTTTATCAAAGAATGCGAAAACTTTCGAAACGCATCGTGATCCAAAAATGATGAAATGTTATTTGATTACTCGAAATATTTTATTGGGCATCGCCACAGTCGGCATCTTGCCTTTTGTTTGTTGGCTCACGAGAAGCCAATGGTTCTTTAATTGCAAACCCACACGCAGTCAAAAAATGATTGCCAAAAGTCAGAATGAAATAGGGGTGGTGTTAGTGAAAGAGAGAAGAGAGCGTGAAGTGCGATGAGCTTGCTCTCTGTTTTTAACTAAAAAAGCGCTGGTTTTTTATATGTCTTCACTTTTATTTTCAATGCGAAAATCCGAATCCACTAAAGCAGATGTTGATCTGCATTAAATATCGCCTATAAAAGAAATCAATAAAATCATCATTTATCAACAGGCCATATAAGCATATTTTCAGTTGATAAAAAAATGTAGGAATCTGGGGTCATTTGCTACTCGTCCTCTATGTGGTCGAAGGCAGGGTAGCGTTTTAGCCGTGGATAAATGGCAGCTCCGAATGGAGTTGTAACAGTAAGCGCCCCGTTTGTGCGGGGAGATCTATCAAATGGAGCGTAAAACCCGCTCGCATTCGTTTGTAATATTTCTTAAATGAGGTAAATTAAGATGAATCTACTCAAACACTCGAGACTTCTGAACGAGAAAGAAGTAGCGACATTAATTAGTAAAAGCGTTGCGTGGTTGCAGCGTGCTCGTTGGGAAGGGAATAGCATCCCATATCGAAAAATCGGACGTTCCGTTCGATATTTCGAATCTGAGGTGCTTGAATGGTTAGATGCCAATGCCCCTAAATATGTTTCGACATCAGAATATAAAAGCAAAGAGGGATTACGCGATGTCTGAAAATTATGTGGTTAAGGGTAGCGCCCCTGTTTTTGGGAAAGAGCCTATAAGGGTAGAGCCCTGTTTGCATTGTTATTCCGGATAAAATAATTCAGAATTATTTTAGGGATAAGGTAATACAGTATGACTCAGGAAGATAATCAGAATTCAATAGTGATGCAATAGAAAATATCAGCACTCCTGACAATCAAGATGCAGACAATATTGCTTTTCGTCAAATAGCATTTTCTTTGAGACAAGAGGAGCTGCATCAAAAAAAGAGGATAGAGCTCTTGGGCGGGAATACGCAAATAGGGTTTTTGTTTTTTTGGTGAGTTGGAATGTTGTTTTATTCTTGACGGGGTTTCGAGGAGTATACGTCAATATTTTTGCTAACTTACTAGGCTTTGATTTTTATTTTTATTTAAGTGACCATGTGCTCATTACATTATTGGCAACTTCGTTCATTGAAGTTATAGGGCTTTCCTATGTTGTTATGCGATATTTATTTCCGAGCAAAAAGACGCTCTCTGTCAATTCCAATTAGCCAACGCAAAAATGCTGCCCCTGTTGATACAGCCATGATGGTTAAGTCTAGTGGTGGATCGCTTGGGATCTCGATCTTTTGCCCATGTCTATAATTGTGCATTGCAGTTACCCAGCTTGTGAAGCTTTCAGTCAAATCTCCGGTGGCGATTTTATCCGTGTTGTCCTGATAATGTTCTTTTAACAATTGTGTTAATGCACTGGTAATAAAAATTTTACCTAATGTAGTTTTTTGATTCTGTGGATTGACTATCAATTTGCAAAGAATCTCAAGGCTTTCAAAAACAGATCTTATGGCATTTTTTGTATTTGGCGGTCTCTGATCCAGAGCCTCATAAGCCCGTATGAATTCGCTTTTTACAGCAGCATATCGGGCGTCATTTAAGCATTTAAGAGTGGTTTCTTTGAGGGCGTGAAATTCTATATCAGGAGAATAGTGCACAATGCCATCTCCCGAGACGAGATAACATAAATTTTCTTCTTTAAAGCAGACATTAACAAATTCAAGAAACTTCTGTTGATTGGATATTCCATTAAAATAACGCTTCTCATCGGCCTTTATAGAGCCCCAGCTACTGTAATTTTTACGATCTCTGAGTAAGTTGTAGGCTACGGTTATGATGTCTAGCGCGACGCCAATGGCTGCTTGTTTGATGAAATTAGCAATATCGTACGTCCAAGTACCGATGGCATTCTGATAGGATTGTATGGAGTGACCTAGCTCTCTGGCTATTGCAGCACCCAAACTGTGATTGTCCAGTTCTTCCCATAACCATTGGCTCAGGCGAACGCGAAAACGTTCACTATCTTTGAGTGTTTCGGTGCTTTTGCAGTAAATTTGACTAAAGCGATTCACTAACAAAACCTCGCTATGAGTTCTTCATAGGCTGGCCCAGCCAATTATACTGAATTACATTGTTTTCGATGCTTTCTGTAATGCATTGAAAATATGGAGCTGGCGATGGGATTTGAACCCGCAACCTGCTGATTACAAATCAGCTGCTCTACCGTTGAGCTACGCCAGCGTGAATGCAATCACTGGTAGCTACGGGTGGAATCGAACCACCGACCTTGGCATTATGAGTGCCACGCTCTAACCATCTGAGCTACGTAGCCATTAGATAAGGGGCGCCATTTTCTACTGTGTAAAAAAACTTGTCAAGTAATATAAACTCACATACAATCGCGCCTCTTTCTTAGAGAAAATATCCTTGCTTTACGACGCTATTATAGCCAAGAAAGCTAATTAACCCGAAAGGAGAATAGAATGAGACATTATGAGATCGTTTTTTTAGTTCACCCCGATCAAAGCGAGCAAGTGCCTGCGATGATTGAACGTTACACGACCAGCATCAAGAATCAAGGCGGGCAAATTCATCGTATGGAAAACTGGGGACGTCGTCCGCTGGCTTACTCCATCGATAAAGTCCATAAGGCGCATTACGTACTGATGAACATTGAATGTAATCAGGAAGCCTTAAAAGAGTTGGAAAATACGTTTCGTTTTAATGATGCGATTTTACGACACCTGGTGTTGCAGCGAGAAAAGGCTATTACGGAGCCTTCTTTGTTATTAAAAGAAAATACTGAAAAATATTCTGGGTCCAGAAGCGAAGGATCATCGAGATATAATCGTTACACTGACACGGCGCATGAGCCTCATCAGTCAACGTCAAGCGAAAAAGAGGGAGTATAATCATGGCTTATTTTCGTCGTAAGAAAACGTGTTACTTTTCAGCTAATCAAATTGAAGATGTTGATTATAAAGATATCGAATTATTGAGAAAATTTATCACGGAAACCGGGAAAATTGTCCCGAGTCGTATTACGGGCACGAAGGCTATTTATCAGCGAAAACTGGCTAATGCGATTAAGTTGGCACGCTTTTTATCGCTCTTGCCTTATTGCGATAGTCACCGATAATCAATCATGCGACTGGTTAATTTTAGTCAATATCTTTTAAAAGGTCGACGAGAAGCTATCTTGTTGGCCTTGTTATTTACATTGATTCCCTTTTTTCACTGGGTGAGCGTTGTTATTGTCGCCTTCATCGTATTGCAAAAAGGAATCTATGAAGGGTTGATGGTATTGATGTGGTCGTCATTGCCTTATGTCGTTTTAGCGGGATTGGGGTATTGGCAACCTTTGGTTGATAGCATTTTATTAGGTTCTCTGTGCGTTTTTGGGTTAGCAGCTCTTTTGAGACGATTAACGAGCCTTAAATGGACAATTCAAATAGCTGCGTTATTTTCTATCGCGGCGGTTTTTTTGTTGCATGCATTTTTTCCCCATTTATCAGCATGGTGGGCAGATCAATTGTCAGAGACCGGTCAGTTATTGGCAAAGCAAGCGACTTTTTTGAAAATCAATACGGATCAGATTAAGGCGCTAGCGGCATTTTTTGCGGAATATGCTACCGGTGTGCAGGCGATGATGATTTTGTTATTTGCCTTCATTAATTTGTTAATTGCGCGATATTTACAGCTTTTATTGGTTAGCCCCGTCATTTTTAGGCTGGAATGGTTGAGCCTGAAATTAGATTATTTTATGTCTATTTTATTGGTGGTGTTTGCCGCAGTGGCTTTTTTGCCGTATCCCTACGCGCATTTTTTAAAAGATGCTCTCCCTGTTTTTGTGCTAGTTTTTTCGGTGGCAGGGATTAGCTTGATTCATGGTTATTTGAGCGTTTATAGATGTGCGTGGGTGAATTTGTTTTATGTAACGCTTATCGTATTCACGATTATTTTTCCAGCAGGCTGGTTGGGGGTTATGTTAGCAGCGTGGTTAGATAGTTTTTTAAATTTGAGAAAATATTTTTCGTACAAGATGTCAAAATAGGAGAAAAACATGAAAGTCATTTTACTTGCAAAGGTTCATCAACTGGGTGATTTGGGCGATGTGGTAGAAGTCAAGCCGGGGTATGGCCGTAATTACTTAATGCCTCAAGGGAAAGCTATTCCCGCGACCGACAAGAATCGAGAAAAGTTTGAATCGCGTCGCGCTGATCTTGAGCAAGCCGCACGTGATCATTTGGCTGCTGCACAGGAGCGCGCTAAACAGATCGAACCATTGGTTTCGATTACGATCACAGCAAAAATCCATGATGAAGGCAAATTGTTTGGTTCTATCGGCGTACGTGAAATAGCCGATGCCCTTCAATCGAAAGGGATTCAGGTTGAAAAAAGAGAAATCAATATACCTTCCGGCCCTATTCATACCATCGGCGAGCATGATGTGAATATTGTATTACATAGCGATGTGGTCGTTGCTTTGAAAGTTAAAGTTGAGCCAGAAGCCTAACTGTTCTGTCTGGATCCCGCGGTCAAGCCGCGGGATGGACAAAAGACCTGACGCATGAGCGAAAGCAAGTCTGTCGTCTTCTATTTGGTCTTTGTCTTCGTTATCCCACACTCAGATTATTTATAGGCTGCAATTTTTATCTTCATCCTATAAAATCAACGTCATTGTTTTTATGCGCGCTTTCGCACGAGTTTGTTTTTTTTGAGGGATTGATTGATGAGCAAATCCAGAGTTGTTTTCGTTTGTAATAGCTGTGGCGCAGAACACATGAAATGGTCGGGGAAATGCAGTGCTTGTGAGGCTTGGAATAGTATTATCGAAGAATTTGTCCCGGAAAAAACGCATCAACGCGCTTACGCGCTTTCCAGTGAATTAAAATCGACGGTATTATCCGCGGTACAAAAACAAACGGAAACGCGATTTACAACGGGCTCCCATGAATTAGATCGTGTTTTGGGTGGCGGATTGGTGCAGGGCTCTGTCATTTTAATTGGCGGTGATCCCGGCGTAGGGAAGTCGACCTTATTGCTTCAAGCCTTATCGACGATGAGTCAATCGCAGTCAGTTTTGTATGTCAGCGCCGAAGAATCGTTACAGCAGATCGCCTTGCGGGCGAGTCGCTTAAACTTATCGATGGATCATCTAAAAGTCGCCGCCGACATTCAACTTGAAAACATTTTATCGATTGCCGAAACAGAAAAACCGCGCGTTATTGTGGTTGATTCTATTCAGACGATTTTCACACGAGAATTACAATCAGCGCCTGGTGCGGTCGGACAAGTACGGGAGTGCGCGGCACGACTCGTGCAATTTGCCAAACAAACGCAAACAGCTGTTTTTATTATTGGACATGTGACGAAGGAAGGCAATATTGCGGGCCCTCGCGTGTTGGAGCACATTGTCGATACGGTGCTGTATTTTGAGGGAGATCGCAGTGAGCGATTTCGTATTTTGCGCGCTGTGAAAAATCGTTTTGGCCCGATGAATGAATTGGGCATTTTTGCGATGATGGACAAAGGCTTAAAAGAAGTTTCGAATCCTTCGGCAATTTTTTTATCGCGCGCTGAAATGTCCACGGCGGGGAGTTTGGTGATGGTTACTTGGGAAGGGACGCGACCCTTATTGATCGAAGTGCAAGCGCTTGTGGATGAAAGCCATTTGATAAATCCGAAAAGACTGGCAGTGGGGCTTGATCAAAATCGTTTGGCCATGTTATTGGCAGTATTGCATCGCCATGCAGGCGTCATTACTTATAATCAAGACGTTTTTGTGAATGTGGTCGGTGGGGTGCGTATTGTTGAGACGGCGATTGATTTACCGGTTGTGTTGGCCGTGATTTCCAGTTTGAAAAATAAACCGCTACCGCTCGATTGGGTTGCTTTTGGAGAAATTGGTTTGTCCGGTGAAATTCGCCCCGTTCAAAATGGGATGGATCGGCTTAAAGAGGCGGCGAAGCACGGTTTTAAAACAGCGATCATGCCGAAAGCAAATCAGCAGGCAAAGTTAGAAATTGAAGGCATTAAAATTTACGGGATTGATCATCTGCGTGATTTGCCGGATTTGTTTGATCTATAAATGATCTCATTAAGAGGAATAAACAATGCAGGTATTACCCGGAAAATTATATATCGTTGCCACACCACTGGGTCATTTGGACGATATGTCAGGACGTGCGATTAAAACGCTGCAATCTGTTAATTTTATTGCGGCAGAAGATACGCGCCATAGCGCGAAATTATTAGCGCATTACCAAATTTCAACCTCGATGATTCCGCTCCATGATCATAATGAGCAAGAGCGACATGAGAAGCTTATCGAGCTTATTCAAGCAGGGCATTCTGTGGCGCTCATTTCTGATGCAGGGACGCCTTTGATTAGCGATCCCGGGTATCGATTGGTACATGCCGCTAGAAAACTCGCCATCGATGTGATACCGATTCCTGGACCTTGTGCAGCGATTGCGGCGTTGAGTGTTTCAGGCTTGCCTACAGATCGTTTTATTTTTGAAGGTTTTTTGCCGGCGAAATCATCAGCGAGACTCGCGCAATTAACTGCCTTACAGCGTGAAACACGGACGATGATTTTTTATGAATCGCCTCATCGTATTCTTGCCTGCCTTGGCGATATGCAGACGGCTTTTGGAAAAGATCGAGAAGTAGTTGTTGCCAGAGAGCTCACTAAATTTTTTGAGACGATATACAGCGATTCAATCGAGAAAGTACTTCAAAAGCTCAGTCAAAATTCTTCAGAGCAACAAGGTGAATTTGTTATTTTGGTGAAAGGCGCTGAAGTTGAAACTCGCGTGATGGATGAAGAAACAACGCGGGTATTAAACTGTTTATTAGCGGAATTACCGGTCAAACAGGCTGTCAAATTAGCATCAGAAATTTCCGGCAAATCTAAAAATCTGTTGTATGATTTGGCGCTGACTTTACAAAAAGGCAACGGCTCGATTACGAGTTAGAGTGTTACGTGGTTAAGGATAGTGCCCCTGTTTTTTTGGGAAAGAGCCGTAGTTAGTTGCGGCTTTCATCGAAAGAGTCACGTGATGGTGGGCGATAGTGGGATCGAACCACTGACCCCTGCCGTGTGAAGGCAGTGCTCTACCGCTGAGCTAATCGCCCTTTTTTGCAAAGAGAGCGCATTCTACGGATAGTTCAAAAGAGGGTCAAATGTTATTTTAGGATAACGCTTTGTTCGTTGCTATCGAGCGGGCAACGTGGGCGAATTCATTTTGGCGCCTCTTTATTTTCTTTTTCTGAAAACTGCAAAACTCATGGTATAGTAGCGGCGTTTTGATTTTACGGGGTTTTTCATGGCAAAAAGTTTGTTTCGATCCACGGGTGTTGTGATTGCAAATACGGGTATTTCGCGTGTTTTAGGGTTTGCTCGCACCGTGGTTTTTGCGCATTTTTTTGGCGCAATGGCCGGGATGGATGCCTTTTTAATTGCTTTTCGTATTCCGAATTTAATGCGAAAAATATTTGCTGAAGGGGCGTTTTCGCAGGCATTCGTGCCCGTTTTGTCGGAGTATCGACAAACACAAGAGATGGCCGTGATCAAACGATTTTTGAATGATATGGCCGGTACATTGGGCGTTTCGTTACTATTGATTACCGCGCTTTTTATGATTGCTTCGCCGTGGCTCGTGAGTGCTTTTGCCCCTGGATTTGCGCATACGGGCGATCGATTTGTATATGCATCGGACATGTTGCGTATCACAACGCCATATATGCTTTTCATTTCGCTTACCGCGTTATGTGGCGCGATTTTAAATACCTATGATGATTTTGGTGCGCCTTCCTTTAATCCGGTTTTATTAAATATCGTGTTGATTGGCATGGCGTTTTTATCACCTTATTTTCGTATTCCGATTTACGCGTTAGCGTGGGGTACGTTTATCGCCGGTATCGTGCAGCTGTTATTTTTGTTGCCATTTTTACAGCGCCGTAATTTATTACCGATACCTCATATTTCTTTTGCTGATCCGGGTGTTCGCAAAGTGCTCACGCTTGTTGTTCCGGCAATTGTGGGTGTCTCTGTGTCTCAAGTGAGCATTATTATCGATAATATTTTCGCTTCGTTTTTAAAAGTGGGCAGCGTGTCTTGGTTGTTTTATTCCGATCGCATCACGGGTCTTCCGTTAGGTGTTTTTGCCGTGGCGATTGCAACAGTCATTTTACCAAAGCTTGCGAGACAACATACGGATAAAGACACTGTTGCTTATTCAAAGACACTCGATTGGTCATTGCGCATCCTGATTTTAATTGGCGTTCCCGCATCATTAGGCGTCTTCGCTTTAGCAGGTCCGGTTGTAGCGACTTTGTTTCAGTACGGGCAATTTACGCCATACGATGTGTTGATGGCGAAACGCAGTGTGATGGCGTTTGCTGTGGGGATACAAGCGTTCATGTTGATTAAGATATTGGCATCGGGCTTCTATGCGCAACAAAACATCAAGACACCGGTAAAAATAGCTATTATTGCTATTACGACAAATATTATTTGTAATTTTATTTTAATTTTCCCGCTGGCACATGCGGGACTGGCTTTATCGACATCGATCGCCGGTTTTGTGAATGCGGGATTATTATTATTTGTGCTACTTCGTCAAAAAATTTATTTGCCACAACCGGGGTGGATGCTTTATGGTATGCGCCTTGCGATCGCGACGATTGCGATGATGTCTTTTTTATGGTGGGGATCGGGCGATTTATCGGTTTGGTTCCAACATCATTGGTTTTGGCGAGGATTGCATTTAGCGATATTATTAAGTGGTGCGATGGTGATTTATTTCGGCTGCTTATTAGCGACAGGTTTAAGAGTCTCGCACTTTAAAGAAACGTGATGTTGTGCGAATGAGTTAACAGGAGAGGTACCGAAGTGGCCATAACGGCGCCGACTCGAAATCGGATGGGGGGCGAAAGCCTCCACGCGGGTTCGACTCCCGCCCTCTCCGCCAGCTTTCGCCAAGGCTGTGGTAGACACAGACGACCAGCACGGATATGCCCCGGGCTGGGAGATGAGAGTCCATCAATTTAACGAACGGGTCGTGTGCGACTACTTTTTTGCAAGATTCCGCGGCTTGACAAAGTTCACCTCGTGAGCGAAACCAATAAGGCCAATCCCAATCGCTTGTCTTCCGTTATCCAGAACCCAGGTTTGTAAGGACTTAGTTTTGATAATAATCACCCCAACGCATTAGGCAGCGTGAGGTGACTGAAATCTAACGTAAAAGGATTAGTCGTATTATTGAAACTGAGTGTCATGCTGGCGGAAAGACCACTTTTATCAAAAACTAACTGATACGTTTTCGGATCGTCCGTCGTCACAATATGACATTCTTGTAGTAATCTAAACCAAGCCCAAGTACCCGTTTTTTGTAGCACTTCTTGCTGGCCATTTTTATTTTCCAGCGTAATTTGTGCGGCTTGTGTATTAGTTTTGTCGGGCCAAGTGAATGAAGCCGGAGTGGAGTTGCTGCTGAAAGTGAATTGTTGAGCCCCTAAGGCAATGGTTATTTTAGACACATTATCTTCAAAGGCTGCTGGCTTTAACGTGAAGGGGACCGATGGATGACTTTCATTATGCATAAAAAAGGCTTCTTGCACGGTGTGAATTTGTTGGAATAATTGCAAAGTGGTCTCTGAGAAACTTAATTGGTAACCATCGAGGGTTTTAAATTTCCAAGGGACGCTTGTCGTGTCGACAAAAGCACTGAGATAATGTTCAAAAAAATCATCCAACAAACCATGCGGCGCAAAAAAGTAATCAAAGCTGTCTAAACTAATGTCATTCGTTGCGGTTGGATATAAAGGGTATTTATCTGCACATTGTGCTTGATAAGGAATGGTGACCGCATTTTGCCATTGTTGATTGATGTAATTTTTTGTTTGCATTAAAGAGGCTTGCCAGGTATTGGCCGCAATTGTATAGAGCCAGCTTTTTAGAGGTTCTGGATATTGGGAGGACAAATGGATTAACTGTGAAATGGTATCGTGATAACCCTGATTGCGAATACGGTTAGCTGAAAAATCAAAAGCAGCGGCGCCGGAAGTGTCTAAATTGAGTTGATTGTTCATGTCCTGACGGAGTTGATCAATGGCTGTAATCGCGTTGTCCATGCTGTGATTTGTTGTGAGCGCGCTCATCATTTTTAATTCGGGACTGATGGCTAAAACAGCTTCCGGTAAATTGTGCTGCATGAGCGTGAGCAGTTGTAATAATAACGATCGATCTCCTGTCAATAAAACGAGAGCTTGATTGAGTTGGTCGGGTGTAGAAAAAGGAGCGATCGTGATGTTGTTTAAAAAATCCTGCCAAGCATTTGCGTAGTCCGAATAATATCGGGATATAACTGCCTGTGTAATAGAAGATACAGAGGTTGTCGATTGAGCGGTTATTTTACCGAGAATGGCATTTCCTTGGGCCGACTCTTTCGCCGATTGATTCGCTAATTGTTGTATATGATCGAGGGGCACCGCGGTGGTATATTTTTCAGGAATGGTTATCGCCGGGTTTTGAAAAGCAAAGACTGCAGTGATTTGTTTGTTTTGCGTTAAGTTGAGCGAGAGGGTTTGATGTATGCCCAATTGATCATTAAAAATAAGGTACGCGAGATCATTGATTGGCAGTTGAGAGAGTTGAGTGCGAATATGGCTAATCAAAGTTGGGTCAGGCGTAATAAAAGTCGGTTGTGAAAAAATATCGGTTAAATACGGTAAAAAAACTTCTCTCTGTCCATCAAGTAAGTGCAGTCGCCAAATCTCCCGAGTTAGTGTGGTTAAATAATTGGCATCGTATGTTTCGAGGCGGCTGATCATTAGGTAGGCTTTCAATGTTTTATAAACCAAGGTAGGAGAGGAGGCGGGGTCGTTCAGCGTAGAGATGAAATCTTGAGTGATAAATGGCCATAGTAAAGCTTGAATTTGTTGGTGATAAATGGTCAATGTTTGTTGTTGTAGTTGTTGCACCGCTCTATCCGGGCCGGATAAAAATTTAAAGGGGCCAGAGTGCTCCGGAATAGATAATAATAATTTTTTGATGGAGGCCAACGCCTCGAGGCGATCTTGAATAGGGGCATTGGGGGATAAGTTCTGCCATGCAGGGGCGTTGGTTGCGAGCGTTAATTGTAGTTGATTCAATAAGCGAACTTGTTCTCTGAAATTGATTAAATATATCGCGAAGCTGCTCACAATAGCGCCGATGACTAATAAACGTAAAATAATTGCTAGGCTGTTTTTGTGATCATAGGGTATCGATTTTCGTGCAAGCGGAAAAGTATCTTGCAGAATCCATTGGGATAATAAATCGTGCACAAAAAAACTTTTGCGACAAGATTGTTGTACGTGAATCAGCGATGTGCCCAGCGAATAGTCGATACTGTCTTCTTCTGTGGGTAGGATAGAGGCTTTTTGAATCGCCGAGGTAAAAAAAACGCCGGCCATTGATTGTTTGAATGGTTCCAGTTCATGTAATAAAGAGATTACTTTTTGTCTTAAGAGTGGGAATTGAAACGCAAACTCGCTGATCAGCAGTCGTTGATTGCCATTTAATTCTTGTTGAAGGCGGGGAAGGAGTTGTTGTTGTAATCGTTTGTTGAGCGAATGAAAAGCAGGGTTGAATTGTTCGACAGGCGAGTGAGCCGTTTGTTGAAAAGGAATGCCCCATACTTGGTATCGCTCATCACGGCAGAGTGTGGAGAAAAACTCTCGAAAGCCAGACATCAAATCGCATTTGTTGATCACCAAAAAGAGTGGAATATCTTGTTTGAAGGCTTGCTGTAAGAGCGTTAATTGTTTTTTTAAGGGAGCCAATAAGGCTAATTGTTTATGTCGAGGGGCGTGCCAAATATCAGCGAGGCTTAAAGTTAAAATAATGCCCTGAGGCGCTTTGCGTAAGCGTTTTTTCAGTAATCGTGCCAATAACGTTTGTTGTGCGAAGAAATATTTATGCGGTGCGGTGACTGTTCCAGCCATATCCAAATAAATAGCGTTTGAGGAAACGGACCAGTCGATACTTTTGGTGGGCGCGGGTGACTCGTTAGGCGTTATTTTTTTTTCAAATGAATATTTTATATTCGCCGTGTGTAATAGACTGGTTTTACCTGCATAACGAGGGCCGACGAGTAAAAAATAAGGGCGATCGAGCAGTTTTTTTCTCTCTAAAAAAGCCAAGGTACCTTTTTGTTGTTGAGCGAATCGTTTTAATTCGGGGATTGAGCGGCAATGTTTTTTTAACCAAGCGATCATGTCACGATACCATCTGAGTGATTTTTTGTAGTTGGAGCACAATCGAGCCCCCACAAATTTGTAATAAATAACGAAATAAGAAGTCAATCCCGATTAAGCAGACAATCCCGATTAAAAGAACAGCCCACCACGGAAGACGTTTGTTTGTTTTTTTGTGTGCTAATGGCGGGGTGAATTTGATGTCGGGAGAAAGTTTTTTGTCGAATTCTCCTCGATAAATCTGAATAAGCTGATAAGTATGCTGCATGATTTTATTTAAGGCCGCGGTCCCTTCTGAGAGATGCCGATATTTTCCTTCAAAGCCCAGCGTTAAACAGAGATAAATTAGCTCAAGTAAGTCGATGAATTGTTGAGGGGATTGGCTGGCTTTTTCTAAGATCGTAAAAAAATTTTCTTCCGGAGATCCCTCTGAAGAAAGATCTTGGGTAAACGACGTTTGCGCCCAATCCAATTGATACTTTTGGATCATTTTCTCAAGCATTTCATCGAGTGTTGCCATGAGGATATATTGGCTGACAAACAGCGTGTTTGCATCGTAGTGTGCAGCAGCCGTTTGTTCTCGAAATGCATGTAATGCCTGAAAGACTCGTTTTTGAAGTTTTTGGGGTGTGTCCTCTTGTGGTTTTCCCCGTTTGATCTGATAAATAAGCCGTAATATTTTCCCGCTGCAGGTCATTAGCTGGTTTTCGGATGGCATGCGGGGGTTATCTGACTGGGAAAAAGAGGAGGCAGAATGATTTTCACAAGCGCTTTGTTCAAGGGTTAGTAACTGGCTCATGGTGAATCAAGATCCGCTGATTTTCAAAGCCAAAACTATCCATGATTTTTCAATGAATGTAAACAAAAAGGTCGTTATTCGGCGCAAGAGAGGGGGCTTATACCATCATTTCTCTTTTTATTTCATCTGAGGAGAAAAGTGGTCATAAAAGGCTTTCGGGTAAAAAATAATTAGCCCGAAGCCTGTTCGAGCTCATGCGCTGAAAGTTACGCGAAAAAGCACTTCTCGCGTAACGAAGGAGAGGTTCTTTAACCGAAAATAATTATTTTTTTCGAGATTTGATGAGACCGTGTTGCTTTAATTTTTTTCTAAATGTTCCGCGGCTTAAGCCTAATATAATGGCTGATTTTGATTGATTATCCCGGGTGTGTTTGAGAACCGCATGTAGGAGCGGAGCTTCAATTTCAGTGAGTACGGTTTCATACAGATTTTTTATGCTTGCCGTACCTAATTTTTCAAAATAATGCTCTAGCGCTTTCTGGACGCTATGACGCAAGGGTTGAGGGGAAACATGATCGTCGGTTGTGTGAATAACCAGCTCGATTTTTTTTGTATGACTCATAATGGATACCTATTCTTTATTGTTATCGTCGGTTTATGATTTTGATCTTATTTCTTCATGTACTAGAAAAGAACCAAAACCCTAAGTTTGGCGGACATTATAATGATGGATCTATTTTTTGACAATGCTAATTTTTTGAAAACAGATGTTTTTTTAATTATGAGTAGGGCGCCAATTGCAAATTAGCGTTAAAAAACTTATGATCCCCCATCATCTGATGATCATTGGGTATTTGCTGTAGCTGTTTCAATGACAAAATAATTAATATCGCTGACTAAATAGGAAATGACTGGTGAATAAAATAATGAATCTTTTTATGTTGGCCGCTTTCATGCTAATCAGCGGTTGTTTTTTTAGTCCAGAAACGTATCAATCGAGTACAAGTATTAAGCCAATGACTGTGCCGGCCGGATTATCATCTTCGAAGGTGGAGAGTTACTATAAAATCCCTAATTTACCGCCCAATCAACAGGTGCAGCAAGGCGATATTAAAATGATACCGCCCGGTGCGCAAAAACATTCAGTTGTATGAAAATATTATTATCAAGCGTTTGATCCATAAATTGTTTCTTTAGTCAGAGTCAGAGTGCTGATCCATCAAGGTATCGGCTCGTATTCGCATCGAAAGTATTGTAGTAATTTTCCATGCTGCAATGCGACGCGATAGGCGGGTAATTGAGCGCGTTTTTCCCACAGGATTAAAATAATTTCAATGACATAATCGAGGTGATTTTGCATATAAGCGCGTTGAGGAAAGCAAAGTCGTGTTAATTCAGCTGAAACGCATTTTTTACAATCATTTTGTGTGTATCCCATCGCGGTTGTGCGAATCCCGCCTTCTAAATAGAGCGCATTGACTAAGGCGAGGGCAGGGAGTTGATCCCTGCGTAAATGTGACAAAAACTCACTGGCATTCAAGAAAATGGCATGACCACCGAATGGTTTGACGAGTGGAATGCCGGCCGCTGATAATCGGTCGGCCGCATAATGAATCATCTGATGATGATATTTCTGATAATCATAATTCAGTGATTCCATGAGTCCCACCGCAATGGCATTCAAATCTCGGCTAGCTAAGCCTCCATAGGTGCGAAACCCTTCTCGTAAAATAAGTAAGTTACAGTAATCTTCGGCCCAAATTTCAGAATCACAGGTAAAAAACCCACCGATGTTAACAAGCCCATCTTTTTTACAACTCATCATGGCAGCATCCGCATAAGAAAACATCATTTGCGCGATTTCGAGTAAGCTTTTATCGGCATAACCGGGTTCTCGCTCTCGGATAAAATAAGCATTTTCAGCAAATCGGCAAGCGTCTATGACGAGCGGAATATCATATTGTTTTAACGTATTTTTGATCGCCTTGATATTTTCCATGGAGACAGGTTGTCCCCCATTATTATTATTGGTAATCGTGAGCATGCAAAAAGGAATGCGTTCTTTGCCGTATTGTTGAATGCATTGTTCCAGTTGTTGGACGTCCATATTTCCTTTAAAAGGAATTTCTTTGTGAGGATCTAATCCATCATTGATCACTAAATCAATCGCTTTAGCGCCAACAAACTCAATATTGGCTCGTGTGGTATCGAAATGACAATTGCTGGGAATGACGTCATTCGGTTTAACGCGAGATTGCATTAACAGATTTTCTGCAGCGCGACCTTGATGAACGGGGAAAATATGTTGTTTTTTTGTGATAGTTTTAATGGTGTTCTCAAAGTGAAACCAAGAGCGACTGCCGGCATAACTTTCATCGGCTGTGATCATAGCGGCCCATTGGTTGGTAGACATGGCGCAAGCCCCACTGTCAGTTAATAGATCGATGTAACATAATTCAGCGGGCAGTGAAAAAACATTATAGTGAGCTTCTTTTAAGGCGTTTATACGCTCTTCGGCCGTTGTGATTTTAATAGGTTCAACCATTTTGATGCGGAAGGGGGTCATTGTTGTGCGTACCATCGAAGAGTATCCTTATATTATCATCTATTGTATTGAACCCTGTTCTTATCAGCGTGCGTTCTTTGCGGCATTATCACTCACTGGTTATCGGGGCTAAAAAATGACAGGTTAGTCTAGTACCAAAATCCCTTCAATTTCAACTTGCGCATTTTTGGGGAGCGCACTGATTTCAACGGCGGCACGTGCAGGATAGGGAGGCTGTAAAAATTCCGCAAGGACTTCATTCACGATGGAAAAATGGGATAGATCGGTGAGGTAAACATTGAGTTTTACCAACTGTGCCAAAGATCCGCCGGCTGCTTCGACGACGGCTTTTAAATTGAGCATGACCTGTGTTGCCTGTGCTCTGAAATCGTCCGAAACAAGCGCCATTGTTTTAGGGTCTAATGGAATTTGTCCGGAGAGATAAACGGTGTTGCCGACTTTGACGGCTTGAGAATAAGTCCCAATGGCTTTTGGAGCATTATCGGTATGAATGATTTGTTTCATGGTTTTTGGTCCTTTGTTGTTCAGGAATGATCTTTTGTCTTCGGACAGCAAAAGCTGTATTCGATAATTCCATAATCTCACATGCTTCGTATAGCATTATATTGAATTCCATGGTTAAATAAAATCTTATTATTGAGGAGATTTTTTATGTTGAATTTTGAATTTTATAATCCCGTTAAAATTTATTTTGGAGAAGGTCAAATTGCTTCTTTGACGACGGCAATTCCCAAAGAAGCGCGTATTTTGATTACCTACGGCAAGGGGAGTATTAAAAAAAATGGCGTTTATGATCAGGTTAAAACAGCTTTAAACGGTCATGCCCATGTCTGGGAATTTGAAGGCATTGAGCCGAACCCCAAATATGAAACGCTCATGAAAGCGGTGATGTTAGCTCGACAACATCAAGTGGATTTTCTATTGGCTGTGGGTGGCGGGTCGATTATTGATGGAACAAAATTTATCGCGGCCGCGGTGCCTTTCGAGGGAGAACCTTGGGATATTCTGGAAAAGCAGGCGACGGTTACACGTGCATTATCTTTTGGATCGATATTGACGTTGCCAGCGACGGGGTCTGAGATGAATTCGGGCGCGGTGATTAGCCGTGAAAGTACGGGCGATAAATTAGTTTTTATGAATCCGCTGGTTTTCCCCAAGTTTGCGGTGCTTGATCCCACTACGACTTATACGCTACCGGTCCGTCAAACGGCGAATGGTATTATCGATACCTTTGTTCATGTGATGGAGCAATATTTAACGTACCCCGTGCAGGCGGCGTTGCAAGATCGATTTTCAGAAAGCATTTTGCAGACATTGATTGAGGAAGCGCCGAAAGTGATGCATGAACCAGCGAATTATGCGGCTAGAGCCAATATTATGTGGTGTGCGACATTAGGATTGAATGGCTTGATTGGCGCGGGTGTTCCGCAAGATTGGGCGACGCATATGCTGGGACACGAAGTAACAGCATTGTGCGGATTAGATCATGCGCAAACTTTGGCTGTTATTATGCCGAGTGTGATGCGTGTTTGTCGAAAGGAAAAGGAAGAAAAAATATTGCAATATGGCGAACGTATTTGGGGTATTCAAAATGGATCGCTCGATGAACGTATTGAGTTGGCGATTACTAAAACACGAGATTTTTTCGCGGGCTTAGGTGTTAAAACTCGACTGCGTGATTATGGCGTTGAGGCCTCGGCTATTCCGAAGTTGTTAGCGCAATTAAAACGACATCACTTAACGGCCTTGGGTGAGCATGAGAAGATTGGTTTGCCTGAAAGCGAACTGATTTATCAGGATTGTTTGTAATAACCTGCGTTTGATATCCTGTCGTATGGACGGCCTGAGAGTGCTCTCCCAGGCCGAATTTTGGGCAGCCCCTAATAAGGAACGGGAAAACGAATCGTGAGGAAAAGCAAGGCCGTCTGTTCAGTCATTCGTTTATTCCTATCATAAAGTTTTAATTGTTTTTTCGTTCTATAAACAGTAGTATTTTTTTCATCGATATTTTTTTAAATAGGAATTTTCCCTTGAAAATAAGTAAAAATCGGCAATTGCTGAGTTATATTTTGTTGTTCACGGTCGTACTCTTTATTGGTCAAGAAGTGTTTTTAGTCGGTGAGCAAGGCCCCAATGTGGTTTTGGCGGCGACACTGCGTACGGTTTTTAAAATCCCTGTGAGTATTTGGCTGATGATTGCCTGGTATTGGGGGTTGCAAGTTGTATTGTATGCTGGGTTTGCGGTATTAGCTTGGTTGGTTGGAGTCTTGTCCTTCCAGTATACCAAACTACCTGATCAATATTTTTTCAAATGGGGCTTTGGATTGTGGTTTTGTGCCGCGATTGGCTTATTTTTTGCGAATGAAATCTGTTATCCTTTTTCTGCTTTTGGTCAGTTGTTTTTTTTCTTATTTCCGATTTGGTTGGCGTATGCTGTACTTATTTTAACGATGATTCCCTGTGTGATTTGCGCGTTATTAGCCGGCTTTCGAGCGCTGCAATGGTTGAAACTTTATCATAAAATAGGCTGGCTTGTTTTTATCGGATTGGGGATTATTATTGTCGGAACAGTTTCTGATGCGATGCACGAGCGAGCGGCTCGGGCGGCGCCTGTTATTCCGCGGCAACTGCCTAATATTTTCATCATCGGATTGGATGCCGTTCGGCCCGATCGATTAAATTATTATGGCTATACGAAGAACGCCACGCCAGCCATTGATCGATTTTTGAAGGGATCCACTAATTTCTCTTTTTCTTTGACGCCTATCGCAAGAACCTATCCTGCCTGGGTTTCTATTTTAACGGGGCAATATCCCAAGCACCATCAGATTCGGTTTACATTAACCAATCCGGCGGGCATGGATTTCTCTCATACTTCTTTGGCATCCATTTTAAAAACGTATGGTTATAAAACTGTTTTTGCGACAGATGGTAGACGCTTTAATAACTTAGGTGTTGAGTTTGGGTTTGATCAACAAATTGGGCCTTCAGGAACCGTGCGAAATTTTATTATGTACCTGGTCGATAATCTACCGTTGATTGATTTGATTTCCAATACGCGATTGGGAGAGTGGCTCTATCCGGATATTCCTGGGAATCGAGATGAAGTGGCGACTTACGATCCGAGAACTTTTATCAGTCTGCTTGAAGAGCAATTACCGCCCAATTCTCTTCAGCCGATTTTTGCAGGCATTCATTTGAATTTAGCGCACTATCCGTATGAATGGGCAGACTCTCCACTCGATGCTGATACGTTGAGTTATTCTCCGCTATATGACACGGCGATTCCTCGTTTAGATGAGCAGTTCAATCAACTGCTGACGTATTTGCAAACGCATCATTACTTGGATAATGCCATTGTTGTCGTCATGTCTGATCATGGCGATGCTTTTGGCATTGCGGGCGATCGTTTAATTGCTACCGCTACGTTTGTTCGAGGGAAGAATAGCGCGGCGAATATTGTAGACAAACTTAACGCCTTGCAACCGGGTAATAAAGAACTAAATACTTCAGCGGGACATGGCACGGATGTTTTGAGCATGGCGCAATATCGAAACTTATTAGCCTTTCAATTATTGGGTTTTTCAAATGACACCCCTGCGACAATTAGCGCGCCGGTTTCATTGATTGATATCAAACCAACCATTTTGTCATTGTTAAAAATTCCGGATCAACAATCGGATGGTTTGTCTTTGGCGCCTTATTTGCAGGGAAAAACTTTGTCATTTAAATCGCCGAGATCTATTTTTGTCGAGCTCGATTTCACGCCTCTTGGCATTCGTTCGACGGATATTTCGATGCCGAACATCGTTTTGCAAAGCGCCGATGTGTTTGAAATCAATCCCATTAATCAGGAAGTGATGCTAAAGCCAGACATGATTGCGCAGTTATTGCCAACTAAGCAGAAAGCAGTATATGCCGGAGATTGGGTATTGGCACTGTACCCTTATGGCAGGGAAAATAAGCTTTTCCCTGTGCTGGTCAACCAAAAAACGGGGCAATGGACGGATGATTTAACCACAAGTTTTGCTCGACGCTCTCCAGCGCAACAACTGTTGCGAGAACTCAAGACGTTTTATGGCCATGAAGTGACGGATTATTTAACGGAACCTAAATTTCGGATAAAAAAGCACGCGACTTGATAAGGTCCATTTTTCAATCGTGCACTGAGAAGTAAATAGCGAATCCATTAACTTTGTTGAGAAGTTTGTAATCTTCCCAGAATTTTTTTACATATTGCGATGTGTCATTTTGATTATTAGCGGGGGTCATTGCATCAGGCTGCAAAAAAAGTTTCATGTAAGGAACGGCTTTCAATTGTAATGAGGAGGATGGCTTTTCATTGTTAAACAGGAAAGAAGAGGTGGTGACTTCTTCCCGTTGAGTCGGGAGTGTTAGTCTAATTGGTTTTTCTTGCATTGGCGATGGGATGTTATTTTTTGGTTTTGTGCGTTCATGGGAGTCGGCTAAGTGGTTATATAAGGTAAAGGTTCGAGGCGTCAGCCACATCGTTCGTTTATTGTTTTTATAGAAGATGATTAACGAGTTGAGTGTTTTTTTCTGGTTCATGATGGAAGTATGGAGCCGATAAAAAATATCGGCGATGAGTAAGCTAATTAAAATAACAATCAGCAATTTGACCCAGAAATCAATTACTGTCGGCCATTGATGGTAGTGATAGGCCATGATTAAGGCAATGATCGCTATGCTAATAAACAATAATTCGATATGTGCTAGCAGCATGTGATTGATCCTTCAGTCGTTCGAATAACGCTATCCTAAAGTGAATATTGATAAACGTCAAAGTCTTGGAAATGTTTTATATAATGGTACTGGCTCCATAAATCCTTAAAAGCCTTGCTTTGGCTGAAAATTTTTATGTAGGGAATCGATGTTTTTTCACCATACACGGTGGCTGGCGTTGTCACGATAAAAATCAAATCAGGTTTCTTTTTTTGTAGAAGATGCGTGGTTTGGTTAATCCAAAAATTAAGCACAGCGGATTCGAGATGATGTTGTTGCAGAATAACTCGCTGTGTATGACTTAGAAAATAATCATGAAAAGCGTAGGCGTTAATCGATGTTTCGATGTTCATAGGATAGGCGTATTTCATGGATCCGAAAAAAAACGCTGTTTGATGTGGTGCATTGATTTGGATGAATTGAATGAGTTGTTGCGCCGAGGGGGTTGTGTTTTTTTTGTTTTGATAATTATCTTCATATCGCGATAGCGCGAGTGTGAGTGCTATTATTATCAATAAACAGGTAATACAAAACCTCGTGATTTGCGGAAAATCTTTCAGCCTGAGGTGATGGTTTTTTCTTAACAATAAGCGCGCCTGTTCATCTACCAGCAAACACAGTAGGACAAAAACAAGAGCGAACGCAGGAAAAGCATGATAGTACCAGCTGTTTCCTTGGAGCAGGACGATGAATAAACAGCCCACAAGATTGATAGCAAACAACATGCGAAATGTTTTTATTTCATCGGCTTTGCTTGGGCTAGACATAAAGAGGCAAAGTGTTAACACACTCATGACGACAATGATTTTTGTCAGCAAAACATTTAAGCCCATGCTGACGGTGATCAAAGGGTAAATTTTGAGCGCGACAGGGAGGATTAAAAAGAAATATTCTGGGGTGAAAATAAATAGGGCGTATAAATAGGCGATTTGAACCGCTAAAATCAACAGGACTTCCAGTCGAAAACAAGCAGTGCATTTTTTTTGTTTAATCCATAACAAGCCTTCAGTGAGAAAAAACAATATTAAAAAGTGAGGCTTGATTGCAAAGGCAATACCTGCCAACAATCCCATGGGGATCGTTATTTTTTTAGAAAATTTTTGTGAGTGATTCATCAGCAATCCGACTTCGATAAGATAAGGGAAAGCAAACAAAATCAGGAAGTGTTCTCGTTGGCTAAATGCATCGGCGGGGAGCAATAAAAAGCTGATGGCCGACGCTATTAATAATAGCGTGGTTAGCTTATTTGAGCTGTGGCTTTGTTGGAGCAGTTGTTGAATGAGAAACAGGCTGAAGCAGGCCGCCGCATAAATATAAATAAGCAAGGCGGTGATTAATTTTAATGAAAAGAGATGTGCGATTAAAAGAACCGGAAAATAAAGGAATAAAGCCATTGGGGTATTTGTGTCGAAAAAATCTTTATAATAGCGCTCGTGATGGAGCAGATCTTGTGCCAATTGAATAAGTCGAGCGGTATCCGTACAGATGCTTACCTGCTCTTGTAAGAAAATAGTGGTGATCAAGAGGATCAAAATGACGCCCCAGCGTTTTAATACGATGCTATTTTGCGGTAACAACACAATAGGCTCCTTAGATAGAGGTGGCAGTATAAAAGATAAAAAATAAGCGTGCAAATACGGTAGTTGATTATTCTTAAGACGCTGTTAAACCCCGTGGAATAGATAGCGATGGTTGTTTGTGCGTTATTTCAGCATTGCGACCAGTCGATTCAAGAAACTTTACACAATCGTTTGCTGCTTTATCTATGGCACCATTGCTGGTTTTATTTTTTATGTAACGACTCGATACAGGCGTTAGCCATGCTTTAATAGTTGCGGTGGATGGTCGTGGTTGAGCTGCAAGTATATCCGTAGGTCTGCTCGGAGGGGTTACGATAGCGACTGGCTTTCGTTCGATTTTGCGAGCGGTATGTAAATGCTTGACTAGTTTGATGATTCCATAGATAGATAACGGGATTATCCCCACTATGCTTCCGATTGCTGTAGTGATTCCGATTATAATTAGTGTTGTTTTTAACCAAGAAGGAAAATGCCAACGACGTTGTTTTTTAGGCGCTTCTTCTTCGATGATGGCGAATTTGAGTCGCGCGCATCCTGTTCCCAAACCATATAATGCGGCGAGTTCTTGTTTTTCTAATTTATTCAGTTTTGTTGATGGACCTATTTTGCCATCAGTTGTTTTTTCCGCATATTTTTTTGGGAGCACTATAATAGTATTTTGAAAGTACGCATAATGATCCGGATGTTGTTTTAATATTATTCTGGTTTGATTTAAAGTTAAAACTGTCCCCCTAAAAAAATCCTTCCTCAAACTGAGTGACTGTTTGAGCGCGCTATCTTTGATCGTTGTCAGGTCTGCGCCTGCAAATGTTTGCAGGCTATGTTGGTAGAGTTGTTTAAAACTATTTGAATCTAAGGGATCGGTAGGAAATTGTACTATCGCTTGAGCTAAGAGGTTTTTGTTCTCGGGGTTTTGATTAACCAATAGGAGTGCTTGAGATAACGTTAGCGTGATGTTGCTAAGTTGAACGTTTTTGAGTATGACGTTTTCAAGCGATAGCGTGCTTAGATTCGCGTTTTTGATGCGCGCGCCTGTCAGATCATGGAGGCCGTGTTTCAATAATTTGTCGAGGGTTTGTTCTGCGTCATCGAGATTGTCGTCGGGAAATTGTATCGAGACAGAGGTTAAGATCCTGTTTTCTTCTGGATTTTGGCCAATTATTTGTAAAGCTTGATCTGAAGTTAAGAAGGATCCATCAATTTGTATGTTTTTAAGTATCGCCCCTTGAAGGTTTATGGATATTAGATCTTTCCGATTTCGAAGATCAATTTCGGTGAGATTTGCGCCAGCAAAGCAATGCAATCCGTTAAAAAGTAATGCATTAAACGCATCTAGGATGAGCGGTTCAGCATGAAATTGTACGCTGTTTGAGAATGCTAAGAGCTGGTTATTGTCAGGATTTTGTTCAATGATTCTCAATGCTTGAGTTAAAGTTAGGGTGGTTCTGTAAAGTGTCACGTGATCCAGTTTTGCTTGAGAGATATCCATGTCAGTAAGATCGAAACCACTGAGGTTTATATTATCAAGGTTTGCCGTGGAGAATTTTCGAAATCCCATCTGATAGAGTGCACGGAATTGATCATGGGTTAAGGGTATTGCTGGATTAAAATCGAGGTCGATTATTTTCGGCGTGATACTTTTTTTAACCCGATCCCATTTTGGGCCACGAGTTATGGCAAGCTCAGCCACGCCTATAGCAGGCATCTTGTTAATGATAAGGCTTTTAGTGTAGAAATGGGGCATCTTAAAACCCTTACTGTTTATGTTTTTATGAAGAAATTACTTTAGTAGCCGTAATTATTTTTTGAACTGATCTAAGAGCGCGAATTCGCGTTAAAGATTTCTTTGTTTATTGCAAATGATCATCGTCGATATAAACCCGGTGTGATCATTTTCGCGCAACAGTGTTTCTTTAGTTCTATTTTTGCAAATAGTGGATAATAGCTTTGATGACCGTCTGAAAATTAGAAACGCTCGTGGAAAATTTTACGTGTGCGACGGATTCGTACAAGGGGAGATAAGAATTTCGTAATTCCAAAATACGTTCAGGGATATTTTCGGAACCCAATTGAGGGCGGTGGTGTCGATTATATGTCGTTCGTTTGATTTGTGAAGAAACGTCCGTATACAGATAAATCACCAAGCCGGTATTTGCAATGAGGGTACGATTTTCTGGCAAAAGCACGCTCGTGCCACCCGTTGAAATAACGGTTTGATTGATTTGCGATAATTCTTCTAAGACTTTTCTTTCACGTTGATGAAAACTTTCTTCGCCTTCGATGTCAAATAACCAAGAGAGATCAACCCCTGTGCGCTCTTCAATAATATGATCGGTATCGTAAAAGGCCCAATTGAGTTTACGTGCGAGCTGTCGACCGATGGTCGTTTTTCCCGCGCCCATGGGGCCGATCAAATAAATGTTGTTCGTCATCTCTTTCATGGTGATACAATTTTCGGTGTTACAAAAATTAATAATTCACGTCGAGTTTCGACATCTTTACGATGTTGAAATAATACACCAACAAGCGGGATTTCTGAAAAGAAAGGTACACGATTAATCCCTTTTATTTTGGTTTGTTCATAAATGCCGCCAAGCACGACTGTTTCTCCATTATGGATGTTGACTTGTGTGCTAATTTGCCGTGTATCAATTGTGGGAACTCCTTGTACTTGCGCGCTCGAGCGTTTGTCCTGATTGACTTGTAATTTTAAAATCAGATTATTGTCGGGTGTGATTTGAGGTGTGACGCTCAAGCTTAAAACCGCTTTTTTAAAGGCTGTTTTGGTTGAGTTTTCTCCAGCGCTTTCCTGATAAGGAATTTCTTCTCCTGCTTGAATCATTGCGGTTTGCTGATTGGCCGTGAGCAATTTCGGATTTGAAATGATGGTTGCTTTTCCTTCGCTTTCGAGTGCTGATAATTCCAAATCAAGCAGAGTTGTTTTCGATAACGTAAAAACAGCGAGCCCGCTATTGGCGGCGGACATCGATATCGTAGGCAAATCAACATTGAATTGATTTGAACTGTTTCTGTTTTTGTCGAAATTCGGATTGGTGCTTAATCCATATTCAATGCCCAAATCTTTTTCATAATCATTGTCGACATTCACGATGCGCGCTTCGATCATGACTTGCTTATTGGGTTGATCAAGTTGGTGGATGAATCGATCAATGTTTATGAGTTGATTTTGTGTGTCCTGAATCAGGATGCTATTCGTTCGTTGATCGATAGAGGCATGACCGCGCGTTGATAATAACGGCTCATCTTTTTTCGTTAATAATTGTAAAATGTCATCGGCTTTCGCGTATTTCAAAGCAATCAGTCGTGTGATGAGCGGTGCACTTGCTTGCAGCAGCACCCCTTGTTTTTCTTGTTCAGCTATTTCGTTTATTGGCGCGACATAAAGAATGTTACCGAAGGCTATTGTTGAAAGTCCTTGTGACTGCAAAATAATTTCAACGGCTCTTTGCCAAGAAACGTGTGACAAGTTGATGCTGATATCGCTCTGTATCGACTTACTTAGAACGATATTAATGTGTTTTATTTTGGCGAGTGATTGAAAGGTTTCTATCAGAGAATAATGCTGAAAATTAATTTGTAAATCGTGTTCATCGCCCGTAATAACTTGTTTGGCAAGGCTCGATGATTGGGTATCGACAGATGAGTCGACTTGTAATGTTTTTGAAATGCTGTCGAGATGCGCCAAAGATTTTTCGAGAGAATCTTCCTGTGCAGGATTTGTGGATGAAAGCGCAACGGAGGGTAAATGCGGTGCCGTTGTGGCTCGATGGCAGCCCGCGAGTGTGAACCATAAAATGAGTAGTAAACAATAGTTTATTTTATTCATAACGATTCTCTTTGTATTTGATTTGGCGCTGTAAAAAGGTAGGTTGCACTTAATGTCGCGCTAGCCTTGTCGATGTTCATCTGAAAAGCCGCTATGCCGAGCGGGTGGGTTTCACCCAGAGAGAGTACGAGGAAATGCAAGAGATCCTCTGGTCGGCCGGATGCTTTGAATGTAAATGCGCTGATAGAAAGTGATTGATCGCGATAAATGTCTTGTTGTTCGACGACATATTGAGGCAAGGCGTATTGCTCGGCGAATTGGGTTATTTCTTGCGTGAATAACGCAGGATCTGTGATGAGATCTCGTTGATATTCTGCATCGTAAAGCCTTTTCAATTGATGATATAGCGTTTCATATCGTTCAGTTTTTTTTATGTTCGATAGAGTGTTTTGATAACGCCATTGCAATTGTACGGTTTCGGCTTGTAAATGCGCCAGCTTTTTGAGGACGGGTATGAAAAAAACAAGGGTGAAAAACCCAACTAGTAATCCATAACTGATTATAGGGAATTGTTCGACGAGACAAGCTCGAATGCTGTTAAATCGAGAGATCATTATCGCAGTTCCCTGGCGTTAATGTGATGAGCATGACCGTGGTATTTGATGCGGCTGTTATGATCGTTGTATGAACATTTTTGATGGAGGGCAGTTGTCGAAGTTGTGCAATCCAATCGTTCACGGAAGTTTGTGTGGGGACGATTATTTCGAGCGTGATAACGCCGGGTTGTTGCGCTAGTTTTTTCAATGTAACGGAGGGGGGCCATTTTAAAAAAATGCTGTTTAATAAGACGGTTAATTGATATCGCTCGAAGCGATATTGCAAAAGTTGATGAAGAGATTGTTGTAACTGTACGCATTGTTGAAGTAGTTGTTGGTAACGATCTTCCTGTAGGGAAAATGATTGAAGAGATCGTTGAATTTGATTATTTTTTTGCAGGCGTTGGTTGCATAAGTGGTTGAGCCAAGTATGGATTAACCCAAACGTGATAGCGATCAGCAATAATAGGCCGATCGGCCGTTTGAGCTGACTGATGTTTTTATAGCGCTGATTATTTTCACGCCAAGGTATAAAGTTAAGGTCGTGCATCATGTCCTCGCAACGCTAAGCCCAACGCAATTTGAAAAGGTTCTTGATAAAGTGTATGGGGATGAGCGCAGAAATCTCGGTTTTTAACGATAGATTCAGTATAGACGGCGCTGTCTTCGCGTACTTCATCGGTATAAGTCGATGGTGAAGCGAGGATAGGCCTGTTATTTTTAAATCGGAAAGTACTAAGCGGGTCGGCCAGTTGTGGGGTGATTGAATGATCCTGAGGTGACAGCATGTTATTCCACAAAGTCGATTGAGGCGGCGAGAGATAAATGGTTGAGAGTGGGGTTGTTGCTAACAACAATCGACATTGTTGGAGAAAAGAGGCGAATTGTTCTGTTAACTGAGATGTTGGAACCGTTTGGTTCAATAACAATGTTTGTTCGTGAAAACAGAGCAATCGAGAAGTTGCTTTCATGATGATCAGGTAGATGAATGCCGAGGCCGTTTTTTCTTTTCCAAGCGCTCGTTGAGCGAGGCGCAATAAGGCGCAATGTTCCGGTTCAATCGCTATGCAGTTGAGGCCAAGCGATTTGCTGAGTTGTGTTCGATCCGTGATTTCCTGTTGTTTAACCGTAAAGACTTGAATGGTTCGCTCAGAAGGCGTGGCTTCGTGATGCGTAAGAGGGCGAAATTCAAAGCATAAAGGCTCGGCGATTTCTGGAAAATAATAGCGAGCTTTTGTTTTTAAGCTATTCAGAATGTCGAGATCACTCAGTGTTACGGAAACCGATAAGGATTTGGTCAATATTTTGTGCGTGGTGATGCTGATGATTGTTTTGAGGTGCGCCGAGGTGACGGGAGCTAATGCCGTTTTGATTGCGCTAATTAGATTTGATTTTTCATCGATTGCGATAGAACCCGCGTGTTGAATAATCGGTAGCGTCTCAGTCGATTGGAGATTGACCCAATAAACCGATTGATCAGTTAAGTGTAGACCTAAAAAATGAACGGGACGTTTTAAAAACCATCTCATGGGAAATCTCTTTTAAAAATGAATCATTGCGAATAACAAAATCCCTTTCGACTGAAAGGGGAAGTCATGTGTTGGAATCAATGGTCGAATAGCACAAAAAACGGGATTTTTTAAGAAGATGAGCTAATCTACCGAAGGGCGTGATTGTTTGTCAAATGGAATTTTGAATCTCGATCCTGATTTAGGAAATTTATTCTTAAAATTTTTTAGTTGGGTGGCGTTGTTTAAAGATTTGTTATCACGTTTACTGGATGATTCAAAATACCTTAAAATTTTTACCTATCTTCAGACAGTGCGTTGTTAAAATCAGGCTATTTTTTCCTGCGAATCTTATGCTGATTAGCCATTTTGTAGTTTGGTTTTTCTGACCACATTACCTGGCAGACCACTCAAATCCTTGCTACAATAAACCATTATCGGATTTGACCTATTGATTTTATGATGAATACACAATTACAACCCTTGGATTTCACTTTACCACTCGGTAGTTTGGATGCCTACATGCGGCGCGTGAGTGCGATGCCGATGTTGTCGGCAGAGGAAGAGTGTGCTTTGGCACGGTGTTATCGCGAGAAAGGCGATTTAGAAGCAGCCAAACAATTGATATTATCGCATTTACGACTGGTCGCTAAAGTGGCTCGAAAATATTTGGGTTATGGTTTACCGTTGGCTGATTTAGTGCAGGAAGGCAATGTCGGCTTGATGAAAGCGGTGAAACGGTTTGATCCCGAAGTGGGCGTTCGGCTCGTTACATTTGCTTTGCATTGGATTAAAGCGGAAATTCATGAGTTTGTGTTGCGCAATTGGCGCATTGTGAAAATTGCGACAACGAAAGCCCAGCGAAAATTGTTTTTTAATTTACGTCAGTTGAAAACGCATCTGCATTGGTTTAGCAAAAATGAAGTGGATACGATCGCTCGAGAATTCGATCTGTCGCCTCAACTCGTGCAGGAAATGGAGTCACGATTGGAATCGCATGATGAATCATTTGATTCGATGAGCGAAGATGATGAAGATGATCATTACTCCCCATCACAATATTTAACCGATCCCACGATGAATCCTGAGCGGCTTTTAATCGAAGGTAATTCCGCGGAGAATTATCAAGCGCGATTACAGGTAGCGATGGGAAAGCTCGATGAACGCAGTCAGGCGATTTTGAAAGATCGTTGGCTCGTCGAAAATAAAATGACTTTACAGGCGTTAGCCGATCGTTATCAAGTTTCTGCTGAGCGCATTCGCCAGCTAGAAAGGTGTGCGTTAGATCAATTGAAAAAAAGCTTAGAGGAGAAATGACTATGCATTTTTTTAGTATACTGCTCATTGTAGCGGCCATTATCGTACTCGGACTGATTGCGCTTTATAATAAGCTCGTCAATCAAATCGAGATCGTTCGTAATAATCAAAAACAAATCGACATTCAGCTTGATCGACGATTTAAAGTGTTCGAATCGCTCATCAATGTGGTGAAAAAATACATGGATTACGAGCAAACGACATTGAAAGATGTGGTTGCGTTACGCAATCAAGCGCAAATAGCACAACAATCAGGCGATGAAAAGTCGCGCATGGCAGCGGAAGATTCAATTTCCAAAATCGCCGGTAATTTGAATGTTGTGTTCGAGCAATATCCGAATTTAAAAGCGGATCAAAATGCGCTGCAATTGCAAGAAGAAATCGTGAGCACCGAAAATAAATTGGCTTATGCAAAGCAGGCGTTTAACGACAGTATCGAACGTTATAATGTGGCGAAAAAAGTATTTCCGGCGAATATCGTGGTGACAATGTTTTCTTCGCTCAATTGTGCGTTTGTTTATTGGGGCTTAAGCGACGAAAAAATAGCCGAACAAGAAAATTATACGGTGAAATTATAGTCAAAGGCCTTACTTCGGAAGGATTGTCGCTGCGTGACTGATTGTTTTGGTGAGGCGCCTTTTGGATATTTCGATTATATGAATGATCTGTCATGCCCGCGAAAGTGGAGATGACAGTGATGTGTCGATCTGCGTTTAATGGGGATACCTCTCGCTGGATGTCCCGAGATCATTTTTTCGATTAGGTATAGATAATTATGACAGAAGCTTCTGCTATTAAAAAAAATTGGCGTGATGTATTAGCTGCAAATCAGCGCAAAACAATGGCTGTGATTAGCTTGTTTTTATTGATTTATGCCTTTTTGGGATTGCTCTTGGATTTTTATTTGAATGGTGCCTTTGTTCCCGGTCAATTTTCGACGGTTGCGCATGCGGTTTTAACTTTTCAAGTTATTCCCACAGCGACGATTACGATGATTATTGTTGCGGGCATTTCATTATGGATTACGTATGCTTTGCATGATCGCCTGATGTTGCTCGGGACTGAATATCATGAAGTCACACCGAAAAGCGCGCGTGGTTTTGCGGAACAGCAACTGTACAATTTGGTCGAAGAATTAAAAATTGCGGCTGGATTACGTTATATGCCGAAAGTGTATGTGATCAACGCTGATTATATGAATGCGTTTGCGAGCGGTTACAGTGAAAAATCCGCGATGATTGTCGTCACGCGCGGTATTATGGGCCGCTTAAATCGTGAAGAATTACAAGCCGTTATCGCCCATGAGCTCAGTCATATCCGACACGGCGATATTCGGCTCACGCTCACCGCCTCGGTGCTCAGTAATTTAATGCTCGTTGTTGTTGATATGTTATTTTACAACATGCTATTTCGACGCGATGATCGCGATCGTAATAATAATTTTGTGATTGTGATTATTTTACTGCGCTATCTTTTGCCGATTATTACTGTGCTATTGATGTTATATCTCAGTCGAACACGAGAGTATATGGCGGATGCCGGATCGGTTGAATTGATGCGCGATAACCATCCGCTTGCGCGGGCGTTAATGAAAATTTCACAAGATTATGAGGGGAATGATTCAAGTATGCGCGCTTTTGCCGCAACTCCCCATGAAGACATTCGTCGAGCGGCTTATATTTTTGATCCGTTTAGTGATGGCGGCCATCCGATAAAATCCCTCTCGACATTGGTTTCAACGCACCCTGCTTTGGGTGATCGTTTGCGAGCGCTCGGCTTTCGTTCGATGAGTGAGATTGGTTAAATTTCTCTACGAGAAAAATAGGACATTATTTAAACCAATACAGTGGCGATTTCTCGCAAGGGTACCTATACTTCTGCCTCGTAAACTAAATCAGTACGGAAAATTATGGCGGTAAAGGGGGATTATAGTGTTGATCTAATATCCAGTTTTACTTGTTATTATTCCGAACTTAAGTTGTATGATGATTTTTAAATAATAAAAAAGGTGCATTTAAATGCCAGGTAAAGAGAATGCCAGCAACTCGTCGATCAATCGAGTTACAGAAACTCAGGAAGAACAAGCAGCGCGACGACAAGCAGAAGAACTGCGGCTCCAACAGCAAGCAGAAGAACAACGATTAGCAGAGGAGCAGCAATTAGCAATAGAGCGGGAGCATACAGCAGAACAATTGGCAGCAGCCAGACGAGAAGAAGCCCGATTAGTTGAAGCTCATCCACCAGTAGATGGAGAAGACGACGATGCAGTCATCGCTCAACGATTTGTCGTAATTGAGCGATTAGCAGCACGTCAGCGAGTAGAGGCCCAGGAGGCAGAAGCTCGACGTGTGGGCGATATGGCAGAAATGGCAGGAGTATTTTTTGCTGGTGTTGATCGTGCACGACCACAAGTACCGGCACAACCCCATCATCCTCCACAGAGACCAAGGAGGCGATAACGATTTTTTTGTTTTTTTTCGAGTTGTCTATCATAAAAGGGCGCAGGCGTTATATTCCTGCGTCTAGTTCGGAGAGATCTATGGGATAAAACACTTTTCCCGATAGAATTTTAATTCGTTGATTGAATCGTAAAGTCGGTAAGCGCGCTTTGAGGTTTTATGCGATGAGAGAGAGTAGATAATTTTATATCTCTATGTGCGAAACTTCTGGAATGATAGCTCTTTGCCAGTTCAAAGTCTCGATCTAGGCATTCATTAAATTCAAAAAAATTAATTTTTTATAAGCGCTTTTACGATTTCTTTACTATAGTTGCGGCCGAAATTTTGTAATAACAAAATAAGATTAATTTTAAATAAAAATGAGAAATAAAAATGTCAAGACCCAGTTCTCCAGATGCGATTGAACCGGCATCATTAACGCCTCCAGGTTTACCACCAACAGAACTTCGATCACCGCCACCAGTAATGGTCTCTCCAGAGCATGCCGTGCCGGCCCATTTGCCAGGAGACCACGCTTTTTCTCCTCCAGCAGGACCCGCAATACGGCTTCTTCCAGTACCGGCAGTGCCACCACGAGAAGAACCACCAACTCCACCACGAGAAGAACCACCAACTCCACCACGAGAAGAACCACCAACTCCACCCCCAGCGCCTCTGTCACCTCGCTTGGGATATGCAGCGTTACTAGGAAGAGCTTTTCCCCCAGCGGCACCAGCAGGAATTCGAGTGGGACATTTGTTTCCTGGGTTTGCTGATCCACAAGCAGCGCCACCACCTCCGCCTCCGCAGGATCCGCAGCAGGGTTCGCGAGGGTTACCGAGACCGCATAACCGGTAACGATTTTTTTATTTTTTCGAGTTGTTTATCATAAAAGGGCGCAGGCGTTATATTCCTGCGCCTAGTTCGTAGAGATCTATGGAATAAAACACTTTTCTCGATAGAATTTTAATTCGTTGATTGAATCATAAACGTCGGCAAGCGCGGTGTGTGTTGAATCTTTTTTATAAGATCCGACGATTTGAGGATACCAGCGTAAAGCTAATTCTTTAATCGTCGAAACATCGACGTTGCGATAGTGAAAAAAGGATTCTAATTGCGGCATCCATTGATATAAAAAGCGGCGGTCTTGGTAAATCGTATTGCCGCAAATTGGAGATGTTTTTGGCGGTAAATATTTAGATAAAAATTCGAGTGTCAGCTGTTCGGCTTGTGCCTCGTCGACTTGACTGTGACGAATGCGATTGACTAATCCGGATTGTGTATGCTGATTTTGATTCCAGTCATCCATGTGAGATAAAATTTCTTCAGGTTGAAAAATGGCCATCGCCGGACCTTCGGCAATGACATTAAGCTGCGCATCAGTGATGACGGTTGCGATTTCGATGATGCGATTTATCGACGGATTTAAGCCGGTCATTTCCAGGTCGAGCCAAATAAGCGATAAATTTTTTTCAAGCGCCATGATGCTATTTCCTTCTATTGCCAGATGTATTTATAAAGGAATTTACCGTGTTGTGCAACTGCTCGCCGAGTTGTTCTAAGTCGCGTGTTAAAATCCCTGGCGATTTTTTTTGTAACTGATAATCTAGTCGATGTTTAATCACACAGGGATTGATTTATGCGCCAAAATAAAGTGCTTTCTGTTTTTTCGCTCGCGATGATTGCGATGGCCGGCATCGTCAATATTCGTTCTTTTCCGATGATGGCATCAATGGGGTTGAATCTCGTTTTTTTCTATTTATTGGCGGGATTGTTTTTCTTATTGCCGAGTGCTCTGGTTTGTGCTGAATTATCGACCATGTTGCCCGAAGCAGGCGGCATGTATCGATGGATTAAAACAGCATTTGGCGAAGGGGTTGGTTTTATTGCGATTTGGACGGAATGGTTTAATAATGTGATTGGTTTTCCGGCGACGATTTCCTTTGTTACAGCGGCTATTGCGTACATTGTTGCGCCCCATTGGGCGCACAGTAAATTTTATATGTTCGGCGGCATGTTATTGATTACCTGGAGCGTGACGTTATTCAATCTGCTCGGGATTAAGGCATCCAGTCGGCTCAATATGATTGGTGTTGTATTTGGTACTTTATTGCCTGTCGTTGTGATTGTTATTTTGGCGATCAAATGGATGATAGCGGGCAATCCAGTGCAAATTCATTTTTCCCTCGCTGCCTTTTTGCCTGAGATGCATTTTAAAAGTTTTGCTTTTTTTGTCGGGGCTTTATCCTCGTATGCGGGCATGCAAATTATTGCCTTTCACTCGCAAAATGTGGAGAAACCGAATAAAACATTTCCGAAGGCAATTTTATCGTCCGTCACGATTATTTTGTTGATCACGATTTTGGGCGCTTTAGCTATTGCGATGGTTGTGCCGAAAAATCAATTAGATTTAATCAATGGCATGTTTGACGGGTTTCAAATCTTTTTGAATCAATTTCATTTAGCCTGGTTATTGCCGGTACTCGTGGGCTTGATTGCCATTAGTTGTATTTCGGGCTTAAGTGCTTGGTTATTAGGCCCAGCTCGAGGATTGGTGGTGGCAGCGCAGCAAGGGTTATTTCCTAGCTGGTGCGCAAAAGAAAATAAACACGGGATGCCGAAAAATATTCTTTTTCTACAAGCCGTTATTATTACCGCCTTATCCATGCTGTTTATTGTGATGCCTAATTTTAATTCCGCATTTTGGGTGCTTGTTGTGACGACAGGCCAACTGACGATGATTGTTTATATTTTGATGTTTGCATCGATCATTCGATTACGATATTCCCATAGTCAGGCGGAACGGCCCTTTAAGATTAGCGGTGGATTATTCGGTATTTGGCTCATTGCAGGTATCAGCATTCTCTGTTCAGTCGCGGGATTTTGTTCGGGATTTATCCCGCCCGATAGCGTGCAAATTAGTTTGAAAGAATATGAATTAATCATTATTGCCGGCAATGCGGTTTATTTGTTAATTCCGTTTTTAATCTATCATTATTTTACAAAACATTCGTTACGAAGACGATTATTGGGATGATGTTGACGACTCAAGCGTCGAGTAAAGGTTCAAAGACCGCTTTGAATATACCGTGACTATTATCCGTAAAGGTTAACGCAAACTGCATGGTATCATTGGCCTGTAATGAGTCTTTATTGATTTGAATGTCTTGAATGGTCTTGCCGTTCACTTGATCGCCTACGCTAAAGATTTTATACAGGTTAGCGTGCTGACTATAGTAATAAAGTGCTAAGGGAGTGGATCGTCCTACAGCCGTGAATAAAATACTTTTATTCTGTAATGACAGCTGTAAAAATTTTTCAAAAAGATCTGCTTGATTGGGGATCGTGCTTTGCTGATTGAGTATTTTGCTCAACGTTGCATGATCATAAAGAAAAATTCCTGTTTGACCTAAAATGCCATCACCGATAAAAGCCAGCTGTTGATGGGCAGCATCAAAGCTCAAGCTATAGAGTTTGATGAAAAAACCAGCGCCTTCAGGAAGATTGGAGTTTTGATTGAGGATCGGCGTTAACTTATTTTGAAGATTAAGGTATAAGCCATATTGTCCCTTTGCGCCCGATCCATAAAAAGCAAAATCAGTCGATGGGGTTATTCTTCCATCGAATGCGGCAGTCGATATTTGGGTAAAATTTCCTTGTCCTGACGGAATCGCAGAAGGCGCGGCCAGAAAATGATCGATGATGGCCTGCTGACTTTTTGTCAATGTCGAATTTATTGAGAAATCAGGGTATGTTGCGGTGATATTGGTGAGTGCTGTTATTTTGACTACGTGATCCTGCGCAAAAACGAGAGAAGGTAATAGGGCGGTGGTGAAAAACATCAGAGCCATAATTTTTTTTGATAATCGCATGAGATGACTCACTTTATTTAATTCAATGATCGAGGATGAATTTATAAACCGCTTTTGGCTAGATGTCAAAAATTCCTTATTGAGGATTGAGGGTTGAAGGTGAGTTAGATTACTCCAAGCTCAGGTTGCTCTTACATGTGGCCGATAAAAAAGCTAAAATAGCCTGAGTTCGGGATAACAGAAGACACACAAGAGATTGGTTGGCCTTAGTTTATTTTCGCTCATGAGTCGGGCTTTGTCATCCCGGGGCTTGACCGCGGGATCCAGAGAGCGGCCGAAAAAAACGGAACCCTGCGCACCTTGTTCGATAACGCGTCGCGCTTAATCGACATCCCTGTCTTCGGCGCGCTCAAATGAATTCCATTCATTTGCCGCTATCTCACTTCGGTGCTCGGGGCCCCCCTCAATTTTCGCGAAAACAAACTAAGGCCAATCCAATCACGGTCCAAATAACCTGCTTTCTTATCCCGAACTCAGGTTAAAATACGTTAATCAAAATGAATAGGGTGAGTTGATATGAATGATCTTCATGAACAATGTTTACGGGCGATGGGGATTGATTGTTGGCAAGAAAAGCAAGCGCCGATTTTACCCAATGTGTTAACCCTGGATTGGGACAGCTTGAAAAAAGTGGTGTCCGCATGTACGTTATGTGGTTTAGAAAAAACGCGTACACAGACTGTTTTTGGTGTTGGAAATCGACACGCAGATTTATTGGTTATTGGAGAGGCGCCGGGCGCTAATGAAGACAAGCAAGGCGAGCCTTTTGTTGGCCGGGGGGGTATGTTGCTGAATGCGATGTTGCATGCGATTCAGCTGAGTCGAGAGACAGTGTATATCGCGAATATTTTAAAATGTCGTCCGCCCAATAACCGAGATCCTTTGCCGTTTGAAGTAGCCTGTTGTACCCCTTATTTAAAGCGCCAAATTGAGTTGTTGAAACCTAAATTAATCGTAGCAGTGGGCCGTATTGCGGCGCAATTTTTGTTGGACACGAAAGAAACACTCGGTAAAATTCGCGGAAAAATACACGCCTATCAAGAGATTCCTTTGTTAGTTACTTATCATCCAGCCTATTTGTTGCGTGCGCCGCGCGAAAAAGCGAAAGCGTATGAGGATTTCATCAGGATTCGAGAGACATTAAATGAGCTGATGGGGTCGCGCTAAATTTTTTGTGTAAAGCCTCAGCAACTGAGGGTGGGACAAAAGCAGACACATCGCCGTGATGGGTCGCAATTGTTCGCACCAGGCTCGAGCACACATACGTGTATCGATCGGCAGGCGTGAGGAAAATCGTGTCTAAATCTGCCATCAGGGTACGATTCATGCTGGCCATTTGTAATTCATAATCAAAATCAGATACAACGCGTAATCCACGTAAGATCGTATAAGCGTTTTTTGTTTGAGCGAAATCGACGAGCAGTCCTTGAAAGGGAGTGGCTTCAATTTGCGGTTGATCTTTGAAAAACGATTGAATCAGCGATAGGCGTTCTTCAAGAGAAAAGAGTGATTTTTTTTCGATATTTTGCGCGACGGCGATAATGACCTTATCGAATAATTTTTGAGCGCGTTTGATAATATCGATGTGGCCCCATGTAATTGGATCGAATGTCCCAGGGTAGATGACTATTTTTTCCATATTTTTTAACCTAACTTTAGATTTAATAATTCAGCATTATAAACATCGCGCGTATAATTCGCAATTCGTAAGTCATGGTTGAGAAATAGTCGGCGTGATGGCGGGTTCCAACGTAAAACGCGCGCTTTGAGGTTGATGAGGAAAATATTTATGGGTTACTCACAAAAAGAATGCTCTATTTTTCAAACAGGAACGAGTGCGTCATTATTGGCTGGTGTTTATGAAGGTGAATTGACTGTTGATGAATTGAAGCGCCAGGGTGATTTTGGGTTAGGGACTTTCGATCAGGTTGATGGTGAGTTGATTATGTTAGATAACGTAGTTTATCGAGCGGCAGCGAATGGTTTGATAACACAGGCTGAATCTACTCGACGCATGCCTTTTGCCGTGACGACTTTTTTTGACCCACAACAAACGCTTGAGCTGCCTCACCTTTCTTATGATGAACTGTCGATATATTTGGACCGGCATTTACCTGAAAAGAACTATATCTATGCCATTAAAGTGACCGGATATTTCGATTCAGTGCTGGCTCGTAGCCTCAATCGTTGTGAACCCCCTTATCGGCCGCTCATGGATATATTGCCGACTATTCAAACTTGTTTTGAATGTCATGATTCGAAAGGCACAATGATTGGATTTCGTTTTCCGGCGCATTTGTCGTCGGTTAATTTTTCATCCGACCATTTTCATTATATCGATCACGAGAAAAAAATGGGCGGACATGTTTTTGAATTTCGTGCACGAGACGTTATAATCGAATGGCGCCTTTATCGTCAATTGATTAATCATTTACCGAGAACGGATTGTTTTTCAGAAAACGCATTTGCTGCAAGATCAGAACAAATTACATAATACTATTGAGGGGAAATGAATATGAGTTTTCATTTTATTCGAAATGAGCGAGGGGAAATTACGCAGATTAAAACCGATTTGACCGGCTGTGCGTTAATCAATCATCCTTTTTTAAATAAAGGGACCGCGTTTAACGAAGTAGAAAGAAATACATTCGCTCTTGCCGGATTGTTGCCAGATCATGTTGAAACATTAGACGAGCAACTCACACGCGCATATGAACAATACACGGCTTGCGCGACAGATCTAGATAAACATCTTTATTTGCAGGCGTTACACGAATGTAACGCGACCTTGTTTTATCGATTGATATCCGATCATTTTTTAGAAATGGTCCCGATTATTTATACGCCAACGATTGGTGAAGCGATCGAAAAATTCAGTCATATTTTTCGTCGATCGTCGGGTTTGTTTTTTTCTTATCCGCATCAGGATCAAATGGGTGCTGCTTTGGCAGCCTACCAGCAACAGGCGTCTGAGATCGATTTGATTATTGTGACGGATGGTGAAGGGATTTTGGGGATTGGCGATCAGGGGACCGGGGGTATTTATATTTGTTTCGGGAAAGCGGTGATAGATACGTTGTGCGCCGGCATTGATCCGATGCGTATTTTAGCTATTCAATTGGATGTGGGTACCAATAATGAAATTTTACTGAATGATCCATTGTATTTAGGTTGGCGTCATCCGAGGGTCACAGGGCGCGATTATGATGAGTTTATCGATTTGTTTATAGCGGAAGTTAAAAAGTATTTCCCCACCGTTTTTCTGCATTGGGAAGATTTTAGTCGGGATGTTGCGCGACGAAATTTAGATCGCTTTCGTCAAACGCTGTGTTCCTTCAATGATGATATTCAGGGGACTGGCGTTGTCGCTGTTGCCACGCTAATGTCAGCCGCGCATCGATTAGGACAAAAATTATCTGATCAACGCATTGTGATGTTTGGAGCGGGTGCTGCAGGTACGGGAGTTTCCGATCAGATTGTTAAAGCGCTGCAAAAAGAAGGGCTATCCTATGAAGCCGCCTGCGAAAAAATTTGGTTAATCAATCGACAAGGATTGCTGATGGAAGGCATGGAAAATGTCAGTGATTTTCAGCGTTGTTATATGAAAACCACGGCGCATATTAAAAATTGGCGAGTCAAAGATGCGATGAAGATTACGCTGGCAGAAGTGGTCGAAAACTTTCAGCCCACGGTGTTGATGGGTATGTCTACAGTAGCGGGTGCGTTTAATGAATCGATCGTTAAAGCAATGGCAAGTCATGTGGATCATCCGATCATTATGCCTTTATCAAACCCGACAGCCAAATCAGAAGCGACGCCAGCGGATTTAATCCGATGGACAGCAGGAAAAGCGCTCATTGCAACCGGAAGCCCTTTTGCACCCGTGACCTGGAATGGGCGAAGCATTGCTATTGCGCAATGTAATAATGCGTTTGCTTTTCCGGGGATGTGTTTGGGCGCGCTAGCTGTTAAAGCGCGTCAATTTACCGATGCTATGTTGGTTGTTGCGTGTGAAACGTTGGGACAATGTGCAGGTTTGGGTAAAAGTTTAGAGGAACCTTTATTGCCATCGCTCGATCAAGCGAAAGCGATCAGTGAGAAAATTGCTCATGCCGTCGCTGAAGAAGCTATGGCCGAAGGGGTCGCCGAAAAAACGGATATTGCTTGTGCGATTCGTGCCATGCAGTGGGCGCCACAGTATTATGAGTTTTGTTAGGAATTTGTGAGCGCGAATTCGGTATAACAAGTTCAAATATTGCGTCTCGCGATCATCATCCCGCGGTAACGATACCGCGGGGCCCATAAAAACTTGAACCGACGCTTACGCTTCTCACAATGAAGCGGTACATTTATTTTGTGCTCGTTATCCAAAGCTCGTGTTAAAGCGTTCATCTCTCATCGATTATTCCGAGTTTTTAATTTGCGCTAATGCCTCTTTCACTTCATGGCTGGGTAATCGGAAAATGACAGCAAGCACCATGATGAGGATACAAAAAATAGCTAACATCCACAGAATCGTTTCAACATCGATCATTTGGATACCGCCCCCATAATCGCCTAAATAAGAAAAGATAGAAAGGCCAATAAAATAAGGCCAAATCCAAATCGATTCGCGCCAGCGCAAAGCGGATTTTTTGGGGTTACGCGAAAAAGCATGTTGAACGAGTAAAAGGAGTAATCCAATGCCAATGGCAATACCCATTTTTGAGACAATATGCCAGCCCGAAAAATAAATAAGTAAAGTGCAAATATAAAATGCAACTGTTGCCCAGAGTGAGCCAAAAGGTAATTTGAGTGGGCGTGGTTGGTTCGGTAATTGATATCGTAAGGCTAATAAACAAACGGGGCCAATGCCGTAGGTGACGGCTAGTAATGACGTGAGGAAAGACATCATGCTGTCCCAGCCGGGCAGTGGCGCAAACAAACAGATGGCAAAAAAGAAATTAATTATAATGGCGTACAGCGGGTTTCCTTGTGCGGATAAGTGGCGTAAAAAGGTTGGCATATAACCATTTTCACTCATGGCTGAAAGCGATCGCCCTGCGCTACTCGCGTACATTAAGCTGGCGGCGAAGGGAGCGATAATGGCGCCGATATAAACAAGCGGTAATAAAAAGCTTAACTCGTCTTGTGCTAAAATGGCGGCAAAGGGACTGTTATTATTTTGTAACGTTAAATTAGCCCAGCCGTGTGGGATGTTGATCAATTGTATAGAGGCGTTGAAGGCTAATTGCAGCAAGAGATAAATGAGTAGGCAAAAAATGATTGAACCTACGAGCGCAATCGGAATGGTAATGGCGGGTCTTTCGACTTCACCTGCCATTTCAGCGGCTTGCTTAAATCCATTAAAGGCAAACAAAATGCCACCCGTTGAAATAGCGCCTAAAACGCCATGAAACCCTAATGAGAAAAAGCGACTATGGGCAGGATGTAAAACATCTTCGGGCCTGAAAAATTTCGCTAAAATGACGCCAGCGATGATGACGGGGATCAACAATTTTAAAATCGTTAAAAAGCTATTGCATCGAATCAACCAGCGTAAGGAATACACATTGATAATAGTGACGAGCAGCATGAGCGAGGTGGCAACGACGTAACCGATTGAGGACAAGTGCCCGGCGTCACCAACAATGAGTACGGGAAAATAGTAATTGGCATATTGGACGGTTGCTTGGACTTCAATTGCCATGAGGGCGAGATAAGAGAGCCAAATCATCCAAGCAAATAAAAAACTCACCACATTGCCATGCGTAAATTGCGGGATACGAACACTGGATCCAGAGACAGGAATCATCGAGCACAGCTCGGCAAAAATGAAAGCGACGATGATGATCGCAATGCCACCGATTACCCAGGAAAGCAATGAGGCAGGCCCGGCATATTCAGCCGTATAAAAAGCGCTAAATAACCAACCTGATCCGATGATGGCGCTAATAGAAGTGAACAATGTTGCAAGCAATGAGATAGATCGTTTTGGCATATTAAATCTCCCTATTTGAAAATTCGGCTGACTTTGATCATTGTATCACTGAGGGATTTATGAGCGATAATGTTTTTGAGGATTGAGGGTGAGCAGGAGCAAAAAATGCGTAGCATTTTCCCTGCGAACGCGAGGCAGGAAGCCGAGCTGGGTCGATGCGTCAGGATGACGGTTCAGGAAAAAGTGAATAGGATTGAGGAAGAAAACCACCTACCGTCATTGCTTCAGCGCATGCGTTGCAAAATTATCTAAAATCCAGAGAGATGTCATGGATGATTCAAAGGACTGTGGCGAAATAGAAGTTATATTTTTCTGAATTTCGCGTATTTTTGCCACGGAATGACAGGGAGCCGAGTGGTTGTTTTACCACTCAATCCACGCCGGAATCATCGGAAAATACAGCGCGAATCGAGTGGCGAGTTTTTTTACGCCAAGGGGCGCGTGCAAGGCATGCAATACAAGGGCATAGTTTTCTAATTGTGTTTGATAAACCGCTTTTTCTTTTTGTAAAAAAATTTCAAGTGATTCTTGTTGAGGCGATGAAGTTTTATAATCAATAATCCATCGATTCCCGGATTCATCAATGAATGTCCGATCGATGATCACGCGTTTGAGGGTGTTTTGTTCAATGTAAGAAAGCGCATATTCTGAGTGCGCTTCTGGATGAGTTGATAAAATCCATCGACCTCGAGGATCGGCCAAGCTATTTTTAATGGCCCGCTGAGTTTTTTCATAAGCGCCTTGAATAAAACCGGGAAGAACATCATGTTGTAATAGCCAGTTTTTCCAATGATTGTTGAGACAAGAAATTTTTTCAAGCGGCCATTGATCGATACCGTCTAGACTGATTTGCTTCAAGACGTGATGAATTAAATCGCCCGTACGTTGAGCGATTAGATGCGCAGGGTCGTTGGTGGCGGTTGTCGAAGACAAAGATTTTTTTGAAATGGGTAGTGGCATTTGAGAGATGGGGATCGACTGAAAATAATCGTCAGTGAATCGGACGAATTGCGTAGATGTTATCGATGTTTTTGGATACGTATCAGCAACGATTTTTTTTGGGCGGTTCATCATCGCTTGATTAAAGCCATTCCCAATATAGGTTAAAAATGTTTTTGAAGCGGGTATATTTTCTTGTGTGGATTTTACGGTGCCGATCAAGTGCAGTTGTTTTTTAGCACGTGTGACGGCGACATAAAATAAACGTAACAGTTCATAATTGTTTTTCTGATTATTTTTTTTTGTCAGAAAATCATAAATAGAACCTTTTTTCGTGCTTGAAATTTCAATGGGCGCTAAAACTAAATCATCGCCTGCCTGCGCTCTGGGTATTTCCATCCATAACAACAATTGTTTTGTGTTGGATTTTATCGATGCCTGGAGCTGCGGGAGAATGACGGTGTCAAATTCTAAGCCTTTCGCTTTATGAATCGTCATGACCTGCACAGGATGATCAGAAAGGGTATCAGGCGCGGCGTAAAGTGCTTCGAGTTTTTCTTCGAGTGAATCAAAGTCTAATATATCGCCGCCCTCATCGAGCTGCTCGAGCAATGTAAAATATTGTTCGGCATGATTGAGGTCAGCCGGATGGGTGAGATAAGCCGGCGCATTCAAAGCAATCCAGGTATCATAAATCCAGTCACGTAAAGAATGTGTGCCGCGTTTGCTCAAACTGCTGGAAAGAATATCGCTCAGTGTTTTAAGTCTTTTTTGTCCACTGTCAGAAAGAGCCGCTCGTATTTCCGGCGTATAGATTTTTTTCCAGAAGGGTTCTTCAAGATTAAATTGTGCGACACGGTGAAGATCGCTCAACGTTAAGCCGCACCAGGGTGCGCGTAAAATAGAGAGCCAGGCGATCGTGTCGATGGGATGCAAAAGCACTTTGGTTAATGCCAACAGATCGCGAACAACAGGCGATTCTTTGAGTGAATCAATGTCAACGGCTTGATAGTCAATATGACATTGACGTAGCGATGCCAGGATGTCTGTTAATTGAGATCGTGCGCGCACTAAAATGGCAATCGTTTCGGTGGGATTTTTCTGTTGAATGGATTGAATGAGTGTAGCGATATAAGGGCCTTCCGACTCATGTTGATCTTCGAATAAAGGATGCATTTGTACGGTTTCGGATGTGGCGGGGTGCACAGGTTCGGCGGCGGCGTATTTTACCGCGCCTTCGCTAACATTTTCAATGCAGGGAAAAATAGCGGAAAATGTAGCATTAAACCAATCGATCAAATTTTTTTGTGATCGAAAATTAGCGGATAATACAAGCGGTGTTAAGTGAATAGCGCCGATAGATTCATGTTGTGTGCGTAAAAATAAACCGACTTCAGCATTGCGGAAGCGATAAATGGATTGCATGGGATCGCCGACAATGAATAGCGTTCGCCCATCCTGCCCCGTCCAACCCGCAGTTAATTGTTCGATGAGTCTAAAATGTGTAATGGAGGTGTCTTGAAATTCATCGATCAGAATATGTTGAATTTTATTGTCTAACATCAGCAGGAGATTAGAGGGTTCTTCAGCAGTATCCAGTGTTTTTAAAATGGTTTGAGCCAATTCAATGAAGTCGGTTTCATGATTTTCCTGAAAGGTTAGCATCAATTGAGCTGTTGCAATAGGCAGCAATTCAAATAAGGCGAGTAAGAGGGCCCACTCTGATTCTGTGTAGCGAAGGGGCGGCAGATTTTTTAATTCAATCAAGGTTTCTCGAAATATTTCATGCGCTTGCAGTGTTTCGATCAGTGCTTTTAGGTTAGCTTTCTGTTGTTTGAAAAATTCTGCTTCTATTTTTAATTTACTCTCTGGGAAACCCACTGCTTTATTAAGACTTTTTCGCCACGTGTTTTTATCCGTTAGTAGTAATTGCGCGATACCTCGCCAGATTTCTTTACCCGCCAATGAGTGATCTGGAAAATTTTCGCAGGCAGCCAAGGCTTGGATCGGAGAATCCTTTTCGATGTGTTGACTCGCAAACCGCAAAAGCGGTAATAGTTCATCTGGAAATGTTTCTGGCAGATGATGCGAAACATAATCGTGTAAATTATTCAGGCAATCTTGATTGATGGAGAGCAAGGAGTTTTCTAATTTTTGTCGGGATTGTTCAGGATCTAATCGTGTTTGATGGTGTGTATATACAATGTGTGGTAACCATTGATCTCGTTTAGCCAGCATTTCGATGAGCAGTTTTTCCACTTTATCGAGACGATTGTCAAGGTGTAATAGCAATTGTGTCAGGGCTGTTTTCCAAGGCAATGCCTGATCGGTTAAAGCCGATAGTAAATTTCGAACCGCTTTTTGATAAAGCGTTTTTGCATTTTCGTTGATGTTTAATTGGGAACCGAAATGAGAGATCAATGGGGTTTGTTGGATGAGGCTCGTGCAGAATGCATCAATTGTCTGAATTTGTAATCGATTCGGATTATCGATTAAATGCCAGTGATATTGCGCATCGTTTTTTAAGGCGTTTTTGGCCAGCATCCAAGTTTTTTGTGCATGGGATTCTGAGGGGGGTTCATTGGATTCGGCGGCTTTTTGCAAGGCCTGAATAATCCGAGCGCGCATTTCAAAGGCCGCCTTTCGAGTGAAGGTGATCGCCAGAATTTCTTCGGGTGTTTTGACGCAGGAGAGTAAACGCAAAAACCGCTGTGTCAGCAATTCCGTTTTGCCGGAACCCGCAGGCGCTTGAACAATGAAAGATTGCGTGGGGTCTAATGCTTTGTCACGTTCTCGTTGATCAGAAATCGTCATAAATGTAAAACCTATAATCGGGTCAGATTCTTGACGATTACGGCGCTTTTTGCAATGAGAGTTTTTGAAAAGTGCATGAGAGCGCATAGATTTGGGTAAAACGTCCAAACTTAATTGAGTGGGAAGCGTATTTCGCGTTAAGCTTACAGCCTTTATCTTATCGAGTCGGAGAATTGTTATGTTGCCTTGTTTTACAAAAATGCATCGTCAGCCCGCGGTTGTCATTATGCCGGTTATTAAATCCCACTTAAAAGCATGGGTTAAATCACAAACGCAATTAATTCAACACTGGGTTCACGAAACAACGTTTAAAGCAGAATCCGGCGAACTCTGCTTGATTCGCGATCAACACGGACAGCTTAAAAAAGTGCTTATCGGTCTTGAAAATGACCAGGATTTTTGGTCGTTTGGCAAATTGCCTCTGTTGTTGCCGGAAGGTGTTTATTGTCTTGAGGATACCGGTTCAGTTTCGATGATTTCTTTATGCTGTCTTGCCTGGGGCTTGGGTAGTTATCAGTTTACCGTATATAAAAAAGCAAAACGCAAAGCCGCGAAATTACTTTTGCCGGCGGGTTGTGATGAAGCATTTGTGAATCATGTGGCTTCTAGTATTCATTGGGTGCGTGATCTGATTAACACACCGGCGAATGACATGACTCCCACTCGATTAGCCGAGGAGGCAAAACAATTGGCGGTGACACATCAAGCGGTGTTTCATGAAATTGTTGGTGAAGAATTACTGGCACAAAATTATCCAGCCATTTATATGGTCGGAAAAGGTAGCGTAGAACAACCGCGTTTGGTCGAATTGCGTTGGGGCGATGAAAAATATCCCAAAGTGACGCTGGTAGGAAAAGGCGTTTGTTTTGATAGTGGGGGACTCGATTTAAAATCTTCGCCCAATATGCTGCTCATGAAAAAAGATATGGCTGGTGCTGCGCATGTGTTGGGCCTTTCGAAAATGATCATGACAGCCCAATTGAAAATTCATTTACGCGTGCTCATCCCGATTGTTGAAAACATGTTGTCTGGGGAAGCCTATCGGCCGGGCGATGTTATTCGTATGCGGGATGGTCAGACGGTTGAAGTCACAAGCACCGATGCTGAGGGTCGATTGATTCTGGCTGATGCACTGACCGAAGCAGTGATCGATAAGCCGGACTTGCTGATTGATTTTGCCTCCCTAACGGGCGCAGCGCGAGATGCATTTGGTGCCGAGATGACACCATTTTTTTCGAACCAGGATGAATTGGCGCAAGCCTTATTGAAAATTGGTAAAGCGATTGATGATCCTGCTTGGTTAATGCCGCTGCATCGACCTTATTTGGATTTTCTCAAAAGTAAAGTCGCCGATTGGATGAATGTTGGTGGTAGGCAAGGTGGGGCGATCACAGCCGCTTTATTTTTGGAGCTATTTATTAAACCGGTGGTCCCTTGGATTCATTTTGACATGATTGGATTTAATCTCAGATCACGTCCGGGTCGACCCGAGGGTGGAGAGGCCATGGGCTTGCGGTTAGTGTTTGAGTATTTGAAGGAGCGGTTTGGTGCTTGAAAGAGACTGTCTCTGCCCCCATATAATAGAAAATGCAAAATAAAAAGGAGCTTCTCTTGGAACAATTTCGCGGAACAACCGTTTTATGCGTACGCAGGAATAAGACTGTGGTGATTGGCGGCGATGGTCAAGTGTCGCTCGGTAATACCGTATTAAAAGGCAATGCCAGAAAAGTCAGGCGATTGTTTAATGATAAAGTGATTGCTGGTTTTGCGGGCGGTACAGCGGATGCCTTTACGTTATTTGAACGGTTCGAAACGAAGTTGGAAATGTATCACGGGCAATTAACACGTGCCGCAGTCGAGCTAGCGAAAGATTGGCGAACGGATCGTATGTTACGAAGATTAGAGGCGTTATTGGCAGTTGCTGATAAGACAACGTCGTTGATTATCACAGGCAATGGGGATGTTGTCGAACCAGAACATAATTTAATTGCGATCGGGTCGGGCGGACATTACGCGCAAGCCGCCGCGAGGGCGCTGATGCAAAATACGGATTTAGCTGCGCGTGACATTGTCGAAAAAAGCTTAAAAATCGCCTCTGAAATTTGTATTTATACGAATCAACATTTAACGATTGAAGAACTATCTTGTGAATAGTAATTAACTGAGAAAAAATTATGTCGAATAAAATTATGACGCTTCAAAAAGACCCGGTGGAAACATCTTTCACCTGTATGATGACGCCCAAAGAAATCGTGCACGAATTAGATCGTTTCATTATTGGTCAAAAAGATGCGAAACGTGCTGTGGCTGTTGCGCTGCGTAATCGTTGGCGGCGCTTACAAGTCGATGAAGAATTGCGTCCAGAAATCACCCCTAAAAATATTTTAATGATTGGTCCGACAGGTGTTGGGAAAACAGAAATTGCGAGACGCTTGGCGCGATTAGCGAAGGCGCCTTTTATTAAAGTTGAAGCTACTAAATTTACGGAAATTGGTTATGTGGGGCGCGATGTGGAATCGATCATTCGTGATTTAGCGGAAATGGCTGTGAAAATGCAGCGCGAAATTGCTATGAATCAAGTGCGACAGCGTGCTGAAGAAGGCGCAGAAGAGCGCATTTTGAATGTGTTAATTCCCAAGCCAAAATTGGGTTTTGGTGTGTCGTCTGAAGAGGCGAAAGATGATTCTGAAACGCGGGCTAAATTTCGAGTTAAATTGCGCAATCATGAATTGGATGATGTGGAAATCGAGATTGAAATTGCCGGGCCAGCGGTCGGTGTTGAAATTATGGCGCCGCCGGGTATGGAAGATATGACGAACCAATTAAGCAGTATGTTTCAGAATCTTTCGATGGACCGTAAAAAAATGCGCAAATTACGTATTAAAGAAGCGGTTCGTTTGATTATCGATGAAGAAGCGGCGAAATTGATTGATATGGAGGCGCTCAAAGCCAACGCGTTAGAAAGTGTCGAACAAAACGGCATTGTATTTATCGACGAAATTGACAAAATTGCTAAACGTGCGGATAAAACGAGCGGTGGGCCGGATATTTCGCGTGAAGGCGTTCAGCGTGATTTATTGCCACTCGTTGAAGGATGTACGGTATCGACTAAATACGGCATCGTGAAAACCGATCATATTTTATTTATTGCGTCAGGTGCGTTTCATATTGCGAAGCCTTCCGATTTAGTGCCGGAGTTGCAGGGGCGATTACCAATTCGTGTTGAATTAAAAGCCTTAACGACGGATGATTTCGTGCGTATTTTAACCGAGCCAAAAGCGTCCTTGGTGGAGCAATATACGGCTTTATTAGCAACCGAAAATGTATCAATTGAATTCTTGCCAGCCGGTATTCGACGTCTCGCTGAAATTGCTTATGAGTTAAACGAGCGGCATGAAAATATCGGTGCGCGTCGATTGCATACCGTCATGGAACGATTACTCGAGACAATTTCATTTGAAGCCAGTGATCGCAGTGGTGATAAAGTCACCATTGATCAACAGTATGTGAATGATCACCTCGAAGCGCTCATGAAGAATGTTGATTTGAGTCAGTATATTTTATAAATCTGACCATTCTGCAATACTTTGCCGAAAAAAATCTGATTATTCGGCAAGATGTTGCAGAATGGTTGTGCAATGAAACGATGTCTTAAATCCATTTTTTTATCAAACTTAAGTGCTTGAATTTTTATTCGTTACCTGAATTTTTAAAAAAATCTTTGAGTTTAATCATTTGGTGCTATACAGTTACACTTAAAATAAAAATGACATAGTAATAATAATTATAAATAGTAAAAGGTGTGGTTATGCAAAGTCAACATTATGAACCCGTTGAAGAGAAAAAACTTTATGAGCTCGTTGGAGAGCTTCCTCCAGAAAGACCTATAGCACAGAATGAATCAAAATCTCTTTGTTTTCCAGAAGAAGCGGCAGGTATTCGAGGAGCAATCAGGCAAAAAAGAGGTGAAAGTCTAGATGAAAAAACGCTGGTTGCTCGTCGTGTGGATATGGGTAAAAAGCAAGATCGACTATTCGTACAGGCGGTGCCTTACCTCCCTTTATTTTCGGCTCACGAATGTGAGCAAATTTTAGGCGATGTGTTTTCTCAATTAAATAACGAAATGCATGCTAAAAAATTAAAAGGAGGTTCTACAGCTTGCGTTGCCTTAACCTGTGGGCGAGAGGTTATTGTATTTAATTTAGGCGATTCACAAGCGGGGATAGTGGTCAATACAAGAGATGGGAAGGTTCAATATCAACCCTTGACGACACCGGATCATGTGGAGGCATTGCATGAAACAACACGGCTTGTGCATGGAGGATATAAACATACAGCTGATATGCTCAGTAGAATTCCAGCTATGACAGCAATTGTTAAGGTTCTGCAGGATGAGGTTAATCATTGTCAAGCCAGTGTTGATACCTTGAGAAGAATGGAAGTACCGCAATTATTTGCGCTTTATGAAAAAGAAGAAGAGTTATCAAGAAGGCAAGAGTTGTTAACAGAAACCAGCAATCAGTTAAGACGTTTTGTGTCGCTTTATATCACATCGAGCAGTGGCTGTTGCTCAATTTCAGATAAAACCATCAGTGTTACTCGAGCGCTTGGAGATGAAGCTTTTGAGGGGGTGGGGTTATCACACACGCCCCGATGTACCCATAAGACGCTGGGCGATGATGTAATGGAAGCTTGTTTTGTTATTGGATCAGATGGTTTTTTGGACGATAATCAGGCTCGTGAAGCAGGCATCGCATTTATTTTGGCTCGTGAAACAGGCTCTTTATCAAAAAAAGTAGATGCTGCAGTGCAGCAAGCCGCAGAAAATAATTTCAAGAAGCGGTATGAAGATGATATTTCCGTTATTGTGCAACAATTATTAGTTGAAAATAATGAAGCGCGATTGTGTTGTATTTTTGATGGGCATGACACGAGTGACGTAGCTGATTATGCTGCGAAAAATATAGGCCGAATTTTTTGGGATGTGTGCAAAACTGTTTTGCAGGGAAAAACATTTAGCGTCGAGCAAGCAGACCAGTTGAATCGAATAAAAAAGGGAATGCCGACTGCGGAACAATTTCGTGAAGCGAGTAAAACGAAACTCGGATGGCGCCCACAAGTTTTGAAAGACATAGAATTTTGGTTACGGAAATTTGAATTATCTAAGAATGATCCTCCTGCCGTAAAGTACGCCGTGTTTTTAATACTTCGCTCTTTGCTTCAGCAAGCTCAGCGAGATGTTGATGTTCAGAAAAAAGATAAACGAAAAGGCGTTGTGAATGATTTACTCGACAGACTGTCAGCGCTAGGCGTTATTGAACAAAGACTGGCGACACCAGCAGCTCTCGCTGCTGGATTAATGCATACTTTTTTAAACTGTTTTTCGGGGACGCTTTTTCGAATTTTCCCTGAAGTAAGGCTGGCAGAGCAATCTTCCAATGGCTTTTCAATCATGGTGCCTGGTGTACAACCGACACACCGTATTATTCAGCGAGCGCTAACACCTGCAGCCCCATCTCCTGATTTAGGGCTTGAACCAACAGCATCGCTACCTCTCGGCAGTGGCGAGGAGGGTGATAAATTAACGCAAGCCGTTGCGCTACATGTTCCTATAGGTATTAGAACTCCCCCAGAATCGCCCGTAGGCGCTGGGCTTCAAGATGGTAGCGAGAGTAGTGATAGCACTCCTAGTTTAATGATGCCTACTCTTGCCTAATAATCCTGAGTTCTGGATAAGAAATAGAGAAGTAATGTATTGTTATTTTTAATTCCGATCGTAGAGGCATGCTAAACCTCGAGGACGTCTATGATTTTTGGGCGACCACAAGGGTTGCCCCCTACGAATTCATCACACAATACAATGATTGCGTTAATACAAAATTTTCATCTTTTTTAATTCGTTTTTAATTAAAACGTCAACTGCAACGTCGGGTTTATTTTTAACAACATCGTTTTAAACAAGCCCTGTATTCGTTTTAAGGCGGCTTCATCATTGGCTTCAAAGCGTAAAATCAAGGCGGGCGTTGTATTGGATGCGCGTAATAATCCCCAGCCATCTTTAAACTCAACGCGAATGCCATCAATTGTGATAATGTTCGCATCGATAAAAGAGGCTTCTTTTTGCGCGCGATCGATGAATGCGAATTTTTCTTTGTCATCAATCGTGATTTTTATTTCAGGGGTGTTGACGCTATTCGGAAATTGACGAAATAATTCGGCGATTGTGCGAGATTGTTTGGATAAGATTTCTAATAATCGCGCGCTGGTATAAATACCGTCATCAAAACCGTACCATCGTTCTTTGAAAAACACATGGCCACTTAATTCTCCCGCAAGTAACGCGCCCGTTTCGAGCATTTTGTTTTTGATAAATGAATGTCCGGTTTGTGCCATGATCGGAATGCCCTGATGTTCTTTGACAACGGTCGCGAGATTCAGCGAGCTTTTTACATCATAGACAACTTTTGCTTGCGGATTGCGAGATAACACATCGGAGGCAAGTAACATCAATAATCGATCGGGCATAATAATTTCGCCTTCATTCGTCACAACGCCGATGCGGTCCGCATCGCCATCGAGCGCAATGCCTATATCGGCTTTTTGTTCTTTGACGGCTTGCACGAGATCGGTCAGGTTTTTTAAGACGCTGGGATCGGCTTCATGATTCGGGAAACGACCGTCGACATCGCAATAAAGTGGATATACCGTACACTGCAATTGCTCATATAACTTTGGTGCAACGATGCCTCCGATTCCATTGCCGCAATCTAACACCACTTTCAAGGGGCGTGATAATTTGACATCGCTGCAAACGCGCTTTAAATACAGCGGAATGAGATCAGCTTGGCGTAATGTGCCTGTACCTATTTCAAAATCACCTTGTTTAACGAGCGTGTAAAGATCGTGAATGCCGTCTTTTGATAAAGTTTTTCGGCCAATGACGACTTTGAGACCATTGTATTCAGCGGGATTATGGCTGGCGGTTAGCATCACGCCCGACGTTGCCTCAAGCACATGGGTTGCAAAATATAAAAGTGGGGTAGGAACTTCGCCGACATCAATGACATGACAGCCAGTCGATAAAATACCCTCAATTAAAGCTTTTGAATAAGTGGGACCTGTCAGGCGTCCATCGCGCGCAGTGATCAAGGTGTCGAGGTGTTGACGTAATACCAATGTGCCAACGCCTTTTCCGATTGAACGCATGATGTCAGGATTGAGGTCTTCGTCGACAATACCGCGTATGTCATAGGCTCGAAAGATTGATTCGTTGAGTGTTGCTGTCATGCTTTTCTCCTTGTTGAATTGTAACTATTCAGTGCTTTCTCAAGGAACGCTCATATTTTGGCGCTTTTTGACGAAAAATCATCCAAAATCTGAACGTTCTTGTATCATCACGATCGCAGTGGATAATTACTCATTACAATTTCTTTAGCCATCTTTACCTCGCGCGGAAATTACTGACCCGTGCTGCCAAATCCACCGCTGCCTCGATTTGTTTCTGTGAAGACAGAAACAATCTCAAAATCCGCTTGTATCACCGGTACAATAATTAATTGCGCAATACGATCACCGGGGGTAATCGTAAAAGCGTTTTGTCCGCGATTCCAACAAGAAATTAAAAGTTCTCCTTGGTAATCTGAATCAATGAGTCCGACCAAATTACCGAGCACAATGCCATGCTTATGGCCTAATCCCGATCGTGGCAAAATCAGGGCAGCGTAATGTGGATCGTCAATGTGGATGGCTAGACCGGTCGGAATGAGCACGCTTGCTTGAGGTTTTATTTCAATGGATTCATTCAAGCAGGCGTATAAATCTAAACCGGCAGAGCCGTCTGTCGCATAGCGCGGCAGCGGAATTTCTTGGCCTATTTTTGCATTTAAGATTTTTAGTTGAATTTTTTTTCTCATGGGTTTTATTGTAGGGAAAGTGAGCGGAAGCGCAAATGAATTTTTACTGTCTGGGCGTAAAAGATATTTTTTAGTTATCCTCAGATGGTTTATTGATCCAGCGGATGGATTATTTTTCTGATCGTTGAATACCTGCTGACGCGCTTATAGGGATATCGCTTTTCGTGTTGATTGAGTTGGTATAGAATGGTCAAAGATTTTGCACAATCTCAACATGCAGGGCGTCATAGGGCGTAACGGATGTTTGAAACGAAGTATTTTTTAAGCTTGGAGGCATCGAGTGAAACGACATTTTTCTTTTCGATTTCTCGTGGGGATGATCGCGGGATTTTTTTATTTATTGAATGTTTTACTGGTCAGTGTGTTAATTCTATTACTCTTTCCTATCGCCTATTTAATTCCTATCCCGAAATTTCAGAAACATTGTACGCAATGGGTTTACCATTGTATTTCGTTGTGGCCAGATATTAATAAGATCATTATGAATGTGGTGACGAACACGAAAATCGAGGTAGAAGGGCTGGATAATTTATATCGTACGGAATCTTATTTGGTGATTGCGAATCATCAATCATGGGTTGATACATATGTATTATATCAGATTTTTAATCATCGCATTCCCTTTTTGAAATTTCTGGTCAAGCAAGAACTCTTATGGATGCCGGTTGTTGGACAAAGCTGTTGGCTATTGGGGTTTCCTTTTTTACGACGATGGCAGAAGGCCTTATCCGGCCAAGATTCGCGAGATTTAGGGGCGATAAAAGAGGCTTGTAAGAAATTCAAAGCGACGCCAACTTCGATTATGACGTTTGTGGAGGGGACTCGATATACCGTAGAAAAAGCAAAAGAACAAAAATCGCCTTATCAGCATTTACTGAAACCGAAGGCGGGTGGGATCGCTTTTGTGTTAACGACTTTAGGGGATTCCATCCGGTACTGTTTGAATGTTACGATTGTTTATCCCGAGGCGCATCGATCTTTATGGGATTTCTTTTGCGGGCGTATGCAACGCATTATCGTTAAAATAGAAAAAGTTAATATTCCTGCTGAATTTATCGGGGATTATGAGCACGATCTGGTGTTCCGAGAAAACTTTCAGGAAGTCTTGAATCAGTGGTGGGCAAAGAAGGACGAATTGATCGGTCATATTTTAGAAATTTCTAAATCAAGATCGGGAAAAAGTACCTGAATTTGACAAAATAAAAAACCCGCAGAAATCCTTGCGCGATGGGGAATTATCAAGGGGGAGAATCGCGATTCTCCCCCTTGATTGCAAGCGCGAATTTATTTCGCGCGCCGCATAAAAAATAAAAAACCCGCTACAAGAGCGGGTTTTTTACGATACGTATCGAAAAATAGCAGGGTTTAAACCATTGCTTTTAATTTCTTCAACGCTCTGATTTTGATAACGCTATGTGCTGGTTTTGCTTTAAACATCATTTCTTCACCGGTGAAAGGATTGATGCCTTTACGTGCTTTTTTAGCGGGCTTATTGAGTCTTTCAATTTTTAATAAGCCGTCTAATTTGATTAAGCCAACAGCGCCTTTCGTGACATGGCTTCGTACGATTTCGGTTAAGGCTTCGAAAACTTGGTCGACTTGTTTTTTACTGACGCAGGCATACTCAGCGATCATTTTTTGCATTTCTGATTTCGTGATAATTTTTTTTGCTGCGCCTAATTTAAGCTGAGCTTTCTTTGGGCTGACAACCGGTTTTTTCTTCATCACGATTTTCTTTTTAGCGGCCATTGACAAATCCTCTTGTAAATGATTAACGGTACTGTCTAGTTTAACAGGATTAAACTAGACAGCGTAAAAATACCATAAAATATATTATTTGGAAGTAATTTTATTTTAAAAATGCTATTTTTATAGTGATTTTTCGAGAATTGAGGGCGTGCGCAATACGTGCCCAGCAGCCCTCAATCATTTTTTGGGATTTGTGCCCGACTTTGTTTGAGAAATTTGAATAGGAAGCATAGAATTCCTGCTTGTTTAAATCGTGTAAAAAAATAACGAATGGGAGACATAATGGAAAAAACAGTCACGGTTATTATTGGGGTCATTGGATCAGATTGTCATGCGGTGGGTAATAAAATTTTAGATAAGGTTTTTTCTGATGCGGGCTTTCATGTCGTGAATTTAGGTGTGATGGTTTCTCAAGAAGAATTCATTAATACAGCCATTGAAACGAGCGCTCGTGCGATTTTAGTTTCTTCCCTATATGGGCAAGGCGAATTGGATTGCATGGGACTTCGGGATAAATGTATTGAAAAGGGATTGGACGATATTTTACTTTATGTGGGTGGCAATTTAGTCATCGGTAAAACCGATGTGAAGGCGATTGAAGAAAAATTTTTGCGGATGGGTTATAACCGTGTTTTTGGCCCAGATACTGATCTTCAGCAAGTGGTGCAGCTGCTTCGAGAGGATCTGCAACTATGCTAGATCGTGCCTTCATCAGTGTGGATATCGGCTCGACCTATACGAAAGGCGCTTTATTTTCTTTATCTCTGGCATCTGATCGTTTTTTGTTAAAAAAGCAAGCCACGCATCCCACGACGGTGGACTTGCCGATGCGAGGCGTTCAACATGTTTTGGCTTCACTTGAGGCGCCTGTCGACGCGCCCATTTATTATTCTTCCTCGGCCAAAGGGGGGTTGAGTATTGTTGCGATTGGTATCGTGCCTGAATTAACGCTTTATATGGCAAAACTGACCGCTTATTCAGCGGGTGGGAAAATTACTCAGGTATTTGATTTTAAACTTTCTCAAGCCGATGTTCGGCTAATCGACGAATTGCGACCCGATATTATTTTGTTTGCGGGCGGCACGGATGGTGGGAATGAGCAATACAATTTACATAATGCGAAATTATTACAATCTTTAACTTGTGAAACGACTATTCTTTATGCGGGCAATCGCGCTATCGTTGATGAAATTACGCTATTATTAAAAGACAAGCAGCTCGAAATTGCGCCAAATATTTTGCCCCGCATTGATTCTCCTTTTCCCGAGGCTGCGCGAGAAAAAATCCGAGAGATTTTTTTAAAACGTATTGTTGAATGTAAAGGATTGCAGGATATTCGACATTTAGTCGGGCGCGATCCTTATCCGACACCCTATTCTGTTTTCGAGCTGATCAAAAAAATTCCTTTATATCGAGCGGATTGGGATAATTTTTGTTTGGTGGATATGGGCGGGGCGACAACGGACTTTTATTCTTATGAACATGAAGTACCTGAAGCGGGCATTGTGTATAAAGGGCTTAAAGAACCTGATGAGAAAAGAACCGTCGAAGGAGATTTAGGGATGCGAGTGAGTGCAGAATCGACTTTTGTCGCAGGTCGCTATTATCTTGAGAAAATATATTCGCCCGAAGCGCTTCTTCGATTTGAATCGTATGTTAAAAAAATTACGGCCAATACCGAATTTTTACCGACGGAGCCCGAAGAAATTGATTTTGACCATGCTTTAGCACGTATTTGTTTAGGCTTGTCGGCGTTACGTCACGTCGGGACACGCCGGAAAATTTTTACAGCGAATGGGGAAAGTTTTTTGCAGCAAGGGAAGAATTTATTGTCGGTGCAAAAAATGATAGGAACGGGTGGGTTTTTATCGAAAAGCGATGCTTTCCTTGTCGCCTCGCATTTATTTGCCTCATTCAAACAGGCCGCTGGCGATGTGATTGAATTATTACCGCAAACGATTCGATACTACGTTGATGTGAATTACTTGATTCCGTTGATCGCGAATCTTTCACATGATTACCCCAAAGAAAGTGTGAATAGTGTTATTGAAAGCATTCAATCGGCTACTTTAATAGGCAACTCATAAACAGGAGATAAAAATAATGTTATTGCCGCTCGATGATTTTTTTGTGCAGAGAAAAGCGATTATTCCCACCTGGCGAACGGGCCATGAGGTTGAAAATCTTGAAGAGGGGATTCTTTATCAACAAAGCATACCCGCCCACAAAAGATTTTCGCAGATTTTATTACAAGCGGAGCAAGATCGCCGAGTTTTATTACAGCCTCGTGCCGGCGTGGCGCTGGTTGAAGAACATCTTGCTTTACTGAAATTTTTAGAAACAGAATGTGATTTGTTGCCGACGACGATTGATGCGTATACACGGCATAATCAATACGATAAAGCGCAAGAGGGAATTGAGCGATCTTTGCAGGCAGGCCACTCTTTGCTCAATGGATTTCCCGCAGTCAATCACGGCGTGAAAGCGTGTCGAGCCATGATTGAGCAACTGAGTAAACCCGTTCAGGTTCGGCATGGTACGCCTGATGCACGATTGTTAGCGGAAATTAGTTTGGCCGCTGGATTTACTGCCTTTGAGGGTGGCGGTATTTCTTACAATATTCCTTATACTAAAAAAGTCCCGCTGGAAAAGTCGATTCGCGATTGGCAATATGTGGATCGTTTGGTCGGTCTTTATGAATCACACGGTGTGCGCATCAATCGTGAGCCTTTTGGTCCTTTATCCGGCACATTGGTTCCTCCTTTTATCAGTCATGCGGTTGGGATTATCGAAGGGTTGCTGGCATTAGAACAAGGGGTGAAATCGATTACCTTGGGGTATGGTCAACTCGGAAACTTGGTTCAAGACGTTGCCGCGATTATTTCATTGAAAGAGTTAGCGCACGAATATTTCCAGTCTCGTGGATTTCATGATTATGAGTTAACCACCGTTTTACATCAATGGATGGGCGGCTTTCCCGATGATGAATCGAAAGCCTTTGCGGTGATCAGTTGGGGTGGTGCCGTTGCGGCTTTATCAGGCGCGACGAAAGTGATTGTCAAAACACCGCATGAAGCGCGTGGTATTCCGACTAAAGAAGCCAATGCACAAGGATTAAAGGCGACACGACAAATCGTGAATATGTTGGCCGAACAAACCATGCCGATTACTTCGGCGTTGAGTGAGGAAATTGCGTTAATCAAAGAAGAAGTGAGAACGGTGCTACAAAAAGTAGCTGAGTTAGGAGAAGGGAATACTGCGGCAGGCGCAGTACGCGCTTTTGAAGCCGGTGTCATTGATGTTCCTTTTTCGCCCTCGATTTATAATCAAGGGAAAATGTTGCCGATTCGAGATAATGAAGGCGCGATTCGAATTTTTGAATGGGGTCAGGTGCCAGTCAGTGAAACGACACGACAATTTCATCAAGATAAAATTGCCGAACGAGCGAAAACGGAAAATCGATCACCGAGTTTTCAACTGGTGATTGATGATATTTATGCGATTAGTAAAGGACATTTAGTGGGGCGGCCCAGCAATTTACGCGCTAAAGACGCGTAAATTGCTTCCTTATTTTGATGCAGCGCGCGAAGTGAATTCGCGCTTGCAGTCAAGGAGGAGAATCGCGATTCTCCTCCTTGACAATCCTCCATCGCGTGAGGAATAGAGGATGTATAAAAATTTTGGTTTGTAAATTACTTGGGAGATCCGACAATTTGGATTTATTTACGCGCTAACAGCGCGTAAATTGCTTCCTTATTTTGATGCAGCGCGCGAAGTGAATTCGCGCTTGCAGTCAAGGAGGAGAATCGCGATTCTCCTCCTTGACAATCCTCCATCGCGTGAGGAATAGAGGATGTATAAAAATTTTGGTTTGTAAGTTAACTTAAGGAGGTCAAAATGAAAGTGAAAGACGTGTTATTTTCCGCGGGGACGAGTGGGTTTTTTTTCGATGATCAACTCGCGATTAAACAAGGCGCAGTGCACGATGGATTTGATTATGTTGGTACACCGAAAACACCGGGTTTTAAACGGATTCGAATTGCCGGCGAAAGTGTATCTGTGATGTTGCTTTTGGATAATGGGTTAGTCGGCGTGGGTGATTGTACGGCTGTTCAATACAGCGGAACGGGTGGCCGCGATCCGTTATTTTTAGCCGAGCGCTATTTGCCTTTTTTACAAACTGAATTGACTGATTGGTTACGAGGCAGGGATTTATCGAGTTTTAGAAAGAACGCCGAAGCGTTGGATGCAGTGGTGATTAACGGACAGAAATTACATACGGCGATTCGGTATGGCATTTCGCAAGCGTTGTTATCAGCGACTGCCGCCGCACGAGGTTTGTTGATGGCCGAAGTGATTTGCGAGGAATACGGTTTGCCTGTGGTTCCGAAACGCGTACCGGTTTTCGGGCAGTCAGGCGATGACCGATACAACGCTGCTGATAAAATGATTTTGAAAGCAGTCGATGTATTACCGCATGCGTTAATCAATAATGTCGAAGAAAAGCTTGGGTTTCAGGGCGAAAAATTGCAGGCTTATGTTGAATGGCTTGCCGCGCGCATTAAAAAATTGCGTACGAATCCTGCTTATCGTCCCGATTTGCACATTGACGTTTATGGGACGATCGGTGAAATTTTCAAGAATGACACCTCGAAAATTGTCGAGTATTTGAAAACGCTTGAAAAAGCGGCGGGTGAATTTGCACTGTATATTGAAGGGCCGGTCGATCTTGGGGATCGAGAGCGACAAATTGAAGGGCTTCGTGCTATTACGGAGAAGTTAAATCAATCGGGTTGTCGTGTGAAAATTGTAGCAGACGAATGGTGTAATACATATGATGATATTCGCGCATTTACGGATGCGAAAAGTTGCCACATGATTCAAATTAAAACGCCTGATTTAGGCGGCATTCATCATGTAGTTGAAAGTGTTTTGTATTGCAAACAGCATGGGATTGAAGCGTATCAGGGTGGGACGTGCAACGAAACCGATGTGTCGACGCGCACCTGTGTGCATGTAGCCATTGCAGCACAGGCCGAACGTATGCTCGCCAAGCCAGGGATGGGATTTGATGAAGGTTATTGCATTGTGAATAATGAAATGAATCGCACAATTGAATTGTTGAAACGAAAAGGGAGATAAGGATTGGCGGGCGAAGCAGTTTTTCGCCAAGCGGCCATTATTGCGAAGTGCGTTAGTGTCGAAGCAATCCAATCCTTTGTCATTCCGCGGCTTGACCGCGGAATCCAACGTTGATTTTGTATAGACATCACGATTCACCATAATCGTGATGATACAAGAACATTCCCGGAAGTGTGCTGAATAGTTACGTAAAATTAAACATTCAAAGAGGAGCTATGTGATGAGTCAAAAAGAATTTAAGGTGTTATCACCGACAGCGATTTTAGGTTATGGCTTTCCGGAAGAATCGTTCGCGCGAGGGATTGATTATAAACCAGATTTAATCGCAGTCGACGCAGGATCCGTTGATCCAGGCGCTTATTATTTGGGCGCAGGGAAATCATTCACCAATCGCACGGGTGTCAAAAGAGATTTGACGTTAATGCTCATAGCCGGTATTGAAAAAAATATTCCGATTATGATCGGGACAGCGGGTGGATCGGGTGCTAAACCGCATCTGCATTGGTGTCGTGATATTATTTTGGAAATTGCCAAAGAGCACGATTTACACTTTAAAATGGGCCTTATTTATGCGGATATTGATAAGTCGCTCATTCTCGAGTCGATGCATCAAGGTAAAGTTACGCCACTCAGTTCTGTGCCGCCTTTGACGGAAGCGGTCCTGAATGAATCGGTTAATATCGTTGCACAAATGGGCGTTGAGCCTTTTCAAAAAGCTTTTCAGATGGGATGCCAAGTGATTTTAGCAGGACGTGCGTATGATCCGAGTTGCTTTGCCGCTTTGCCGATGATGAAAGGATTTGATCCAGCATTGTGTTTGCATATGGGTAAGATTTTAGAATGTGCAGCGATCGCGGCCGAACCAGGATCAGGCGCTGATTCTGTACTCGGCATTGTACAGTCAGATGGTTTTATTTTACGTGCTTTAAGTCCTGAGCGTAAATTTACGAGTAATTCAACGGCAGCGCATTCCCTGTATGAAAAATCCGATCCATATTATTTGCCGGGTCCTGGCGGTGTGCTCGATCTTCGAGAGGTGGTGTTTGAAGAAATCGGCCAGGGTGAAGTGAAGGTCAAAGGAACAAAATTTATTCCATCGCTTCAATATCAAATTAAATTAGAGGGCGTGAAGAAAGTAGGCTATCGAACGATCAGCATAGCGGGCACACGTGATCCCATCATGATCGAGAAAATTGAAGAGACGATTTCGGCCGCACAAAAAAGGGTTGAAATGCTGCTAAAACATGAAAACATTACGGGCGAAGTGTTTTTTCACATTTATGGTAAAAATGGCGTGATGGGTGAATTAGAGCCGTGTAAAGAAATTAGATCGCATGAATTAGGCATTGTCATGGAAGTCGTAGCCCCGACACAAGAAGCGGCGGATACGATTTGCAGCTTAACCCGCTCGACGTTATTGCATTATGGTTATGCGGGAAGGATTTCGACGGCGGGTAATTTGGCTTTTCCGTTTTCTCCATCAGATACTCCTTGCGGTCCTGTGTATACATTTTCGTTGTATCACCTGATGGATTTGCCCTCGCAAGATATTTTTCCGATTGAAACAATGACTATTTAATGGAGGCTACTATGAATCGATCCATTCTCGATTTTGCGCGTGTGATTCGCAGCAAAAACTGCAGCCCTTTTGAGTTAACGATGGATATTATTATTAAAGATCAAAAAGATTATGAAACACTCAAATCAAAACACCTGATTAACAAATCGCTTATTGCGACATTGTATGGGATCCCTGAAGCTAATATCAGTAAAGTGATCTATTTTGATTGTGCTCGTGCCATTAAAATTACGATGCAGCGAGCGATTCCGTCGAGCGCGCCGGGCGATTCGGATGTTTATGGCGCACAACAACATGGGCCGCTGCTGGGGATGACGCTGGAATTTTAAGATTGAGGGATAGAGTCGCTCGCGACAGATAATTTTAGAGGGCACGCGTAGCGTGCCCCTACAATGGTTCATCCATTGCAATGAAATCGCTGCGCGTGCCCTTTTACAATTATCGCAAAGCGATTTCTTGCCTCAATTTTTTTCGGGGTGACTTTGGATTACCAGTTGATTGCCGGTTTTGATAGCGCCCTTACAAGGGAAGATTAAAAATATGATGACAGAAACGCATCTTCGAGTTGCGGCTTATTATGCGCCCCGCGGAAGAAAACGATTACATCTGCTAGGCCGTGATTTAGCGCAGCGCTATTTGCAACCCAGTGATTTATTGGTGGGCATTATTGGCGCAGAAGGCGCTGGAAAATCGACGTTAATTCAAGGGTTATTTCCCGGCTTAGAATTAACTAATGACGATGATGGGGCGAACGTCAAACAGAATCATTTATTTTCTTTTTCCGAGGAAAGTTTTTTTTCGCCACATACATTTCATTTAGACGTGCGTTACGAATTAGCCTTTCACCAAGTATACGAAATTGTCGATGCAATTCACCAAGCCATTAAAAATAATCGGCGCGTTGTCGTCGAGCACTTTGATTTGATTTACGAAGCGCTTGGTTATAATGCACAGATTATTTTTGGCATTGGCGAAGAAGTGAAAGTTTATCGTCCTTCTGTGTTTTGGCCATCACCCCTGGCGATTAAACAAGAAGTCGACGAAACGATTAAATATCGCCTCATGGCGCATTCGGCTGAAGATGTTATTTCATTTATTTTGAAGCGAGATTACGATTTCACACCGCCTGTTTTGCATTCAGAGGTGACACATGGATTTGTGATGGCTTTTCACCAAAAACCATCGATCGATTTGGCTGAATTAGAGAAAAAGGTGCAATTGATGATCGAACTCGATCTTTGCATTAAACCCGATAAAGGAGATGTTATTACGCTGGGGCAAGATTCTGTTCCTTGCACGGGCAAACGTATTCATGTTAAATCGACAGGGGAGATTGAAAACTTTCGTTTATTAAAAGATTATAAATATGATCCGATTACGGAGCAGTATTTATTAGTGGGGCTTGTGGGTCGAGAAAAACTGGAAGATTTTAACGTGAGTGATTTTTGGAGAGAAAAATATGCGATTTATTTCCTTTGATGCGATTATCAAAGCAGTCGAACTCATGTGTTTAACAGCGGCATTTAATTTACCAGAGGATGTTTTGCAGGCCTTGAAAAAAGCGCGTGAAAGCGAAACTTCGCCGTTAGGGCGCTCTATTTTAGAACAGTGCCTTGAGAATGCGCGCATTGCACAAACTCAGCGGGTGGCGCTGTGTCAAGATACGGGCGTTGCCGTTTTTTTTGTTGAAATAGGTGAGGATGTGAAGGTCGAAGGTGGGCATTTGTATGAGGCAATTCAAGAAGGGACGCGTCGAGGCTACCAGGCGGGGTTTTTACGTAAATCCATCGTGCGTGATCCTATTTTTGATCGGACGAATACGCAAGATAATACGCCAGCGATTATTCATATCGATATTGTGTCGGGTGATAAAATCACTATTTTTCTCGCGCCCAAAGGAGGCGGGGCAGAAAATATGAGCGCGTTAAAAATGTTAAAGCCTTTGATGGGTAAGCAAGGGGTGATGGATTTTGTGGTAGACACCGTGGTGAGTGCGGGCGGCAATACTTGTCCGCCGGTGATCGTGGGTGTGGGAGTTGGTGGTAATTTTGAAAAGGTCGCTTATTTAGCGAAGAAATCTTTATTGCGTACGATCGGCGAAAAAAATCCCGATCCACGTTATGCAGATTTCGAAGCGGAAATTCTCGAAAAAATTAATGCCTCGGGTTTAGGCCCGCAAGGATTAGGCGGTGTGAATACCGCGCTTGCCGTTCATATTTTAACGCATCCATGCCATATTGCTTCGTTACCGGTTGCGGTGAACATCAATTGCCATTCGGCGAGACATGCGAAAATGGTATTATGAGGTAAAAACATGAAGAACATTACAACGCCGTTGACGGATGAAATAATTCAAACATTAAAAGCGGGTGATGAAATATTATTATCGGGCGTAATTTATACGGCGCGCGATGTGGCGCATAAACGCTTGTGTGATTTAATTGAGAAAGGTGAGAAATTACCTGTTGAGCTTGCTGGGCAAATTCTTTATTTTACAGGTCCGACACCAGCTCAACCGGGACATCCTGTTGGTAGCGCGGGACCTACAACGAGCACGAGAATGGATGCCTTTTCTCCGACCTTAATGGCGCATGGGTTGAAAGGGATGATTGGCAAAGGGAATCGCTCAATCGAAGTGATTGACGCCATGAAACAACATCATGCGGTTTATTTTGCCGCGACCGGTGGCGCGGGCGCTTTAATCGCACAGCATATTAAAACAAGTGAAATTGTTTGTTTTGACGATTTAGGTCCGGAAGCAATACGAAAAATGACAGTGGAAGATTTTCCGCTTGTTGTAGCGATTGATATAAAGGGTAACAATCTTTTTATCACAGGCCCCGCGAAATATAAAACCTCATCAAAGGTATGAAGATGACACACAAAAAACAGAGAATTTTAACCGGCGATACGCCGACAGGATCTTTACATTTAGGTCATTGGGTGGGGTCGCTTGAAAATCGTGTGTCCTTGCAAGATCAGTATGAGTGTTTTTTTATTATTGCGAATATGCATGCGTTTACAACGCAAATGACAACGCCCGCATTGATTCGTACACAGGTCGAAGAGATTGTTTTAGATTATTTGGCGGCAGGAATTGATCCGGAAAAAAGCTGTATTTTTTTACAATCAGAAATTCCGGCCATTGCGGAATTATGTTTTTTATTTAGCATGTTGGTGCCTTTGCCCCGCGTGATGCGAAACCCGACGATTAAAAACGAAATACGCGATAAAAAATTAGGAAATAATTATCCCTTTGGATTTTTATTATATCCGATTGGGCAGGCTGCTGATATTCTCGCTTTTCGTGCGGATTTAGTACCGGTAGGCGAGGATCAAATTCCGCATTTGGAATTAACCCGAGAAATTGCCCGTAAATTTGATCAACTGTATTGTGGTGTCGATCCTCAAACAGAAGATCAGGATTATGTTAAACAAGGTGGATTATTTCCGATTATCGAAGGGAAGTTGGGCCGTGTTAAACGACTGGTGGGTTTAGGTGCGCCCGATGAAAATGGACAATTATTGAAAATGAGCAAATCACTCAATAATGCGATTTATTTAAAAGATGATGCGGATACCGTTCGTAATAAAGTGATGAGTATGTATACGGATCCAAAACGACTGCGTGCAAGCGATCCGGGAACAGTCGAGAATAACCCCTTGTGGGTTTTTCATGAGTCTTTTAATGGAGATCAAGGCTGGGTTGAAGAAGCTGAGGCGCGTTATCGCGAAGGAAAAATTGGTGATGTTGAGTGTAAGAAGAAATTAGTCGAAGTGCTCAATGATTTTTTAGAACCGATGCGACAGCGCAGAAAGCAGTATGCACAAGATTCGTCGATCATCTTATCTGTGTTAAAAGAAGGAACGATGCGAGCCAATCAAATCACAGAAGAAACTTTGTGGCGTACGAAAGAAGCGATTCATCAAGGCTATTTTCAGAGAGCGCTTCGCGTTAAGGAAATTTTGTGAACCTCTTTTTATAAAACTTATGCCGAATTCGTATTTCTAACAATGCGTTATTTTGGAATTAACATTCCATGCGGACTGACTATGTATTCTTTTCCATTGTGGAAGAACATTTTTATGTTCGCAGGACGTATGGAACCTTGTTTGATGCGTAATAAAGGCAACCCGATAGGATCTCGAAGTGAAGTGGCACTTAGAATATCCGCTTTGTTGATAATTACGGCGAGGTAGGCTTGTTGCATCTTGTTGGGCTTTGCTCGCAAAGCGGCTTCCACATCCGGTTTATTCGCATAAATCGGTCGATTGACGCTATGATCTAATAAAGCTTGAGTATTTAACAGTTTAGACCAAGTAGGGACTTGATCCCCCGTCGCATTGAATAAAGAGATATAGATCATCGTTTTATTTTCGTCTGACTCAGGGGATGGTTTAACCACATTTTTCTGTGCAGCGGCTGATCTGGCTTTTTCGATTTCCTGCAAGATGGCGCTCAGTTGTGTTTTTAGCACGTTAAACCGCGTGCCGATTTCATGTTTTTCGCGCAATTCAGCTTCTGTTTCCATGGTTTTTTTGATGAGGTCTGAAACATGTTGATCCGCATATTCCTCCGCATCGTACTCATGTCGGAGTTGATGGATCGTTTGATCAACTTGGTGCTGTAGTTCTTCTAAATATTGTTTTTCGTTAGGCATAGAGACATCAAATTAAAAATTAAAATATAACCATATTGAAATGGTACCACCAATAAACGCATGAGCAAGAGATAAATTTAGTTTACAACAGCCCCATGATAAACGTAAATGCTGGATAACCAGGCGAAAAATTTTTGATATTAAAAATCAGATCGCACGAGAATTTTTTTGGGTAATTTGGCAGATTCAAAAAGAGATCAAAATTTTATGACTGATCGGCATCGTCGTCTGTTTTGTCACGGCTTGTGCTACCCATTCCTGGCGGTGAAGCGGGGGCAATAGAGGCGGTCAATGTTTGTTGGTTTTTTTCTTGTGCGGCGAGTTGAAGCAGAAAGGCGCTGAGAAGGCCGTTATATTTTTCCATGCTATTTAATACTTGTGCGATGGTTATGTTGACGATCTGTTGAAAAGCAGGAGAGCTCAGTAATAATTTGGATATAATGGAGGTATCCAAAGGAGCATTCGACTGTGTTGATGATGAAGAGCCTTCCTGAGTCTGCATAATCCCTCTTTTGATTACTATACTCATCGCATTTCAACTTATTCTATTGTTTTTCGGTAATTATTCAATGCGCAGACAGTATAGTTTATTTTTTAAAAAAAGCCCGTATTAATCCAACATTTGATTGAATAATCGAATCATAATTATTCATCATGTTTCTCACATAACGTTTTTGTGTCATCACGATGAATGATGACATCATATCAATCGTACATTAACTCGTCTAAGGGAATAAATTCATTTCCTTTTGCTGCTTTAGCTAATTCTGATAACACATCGAGTAGACAGAGATAGCGCAATGTATTTGGTGTGGTATCGTCAAAAGTGACTTTGAGCCCCAAGGGAGTTCCTTCTGTCTCCGTAAATGTAGCGCCAATGCCATAGCCTAGACACAGTGAACATAATTGATCCGCACGCCTTGCGATAGCTGGTAATAATCCTTGTTCTGAAAAAACCTCACTATAAGAAATGGGATTGCTATGTAAAGAAAACTTAAAGTTCATCGCAATAGATAATTTAGTCAGTTTTTTAATTAAGTTAGTTGGCATAGAGAATATCCTCACTTCATCCAAGAGGGGTAAGCTGCTTTTCTATCGCCCGCAATAAAATTACGAAGCCAGCGTAGAAAAACAATGGGAGAAAAACCAAAATGACTTAATACCGTAAAAAATATGGAGCAAGTTAAAGCAATAATAAATGTCCATAAACGAATATGTAAGAGAAATAATACTAAAGGAAAAGCCGCTTTTCCATCAATAAAGAAAAATCGTACGGGTCGTGCTGAGTCGCGCCAATGTGCATCCATGATCAAGGCCTTTCATATTTTATACAGTTCAGATGATAACGACATTCTAGCGGAATTAAGATAGGCTGCAAATACGAATTACTGGATTTTAAGGACAAAAAGCTTTTCTCTCGAATCTACGTTTAAAAGTTATCCATGTTAATTGCATCCGATAATGATTGAGAAATGCAAAGAACTTTGTTATTTTCACCTTATCTTTTCAATGGAGTGTTTATCATGATTAAGAAAATCGTTTGGCCCGCGATAATTTTTAGCTTGTCGAGTCTTTGTGCCTGTTCTCATCTGCAGTCGGTTTATACGACGCCTTCACAAGAAAATACGTGTATCAATTTGCAAAGACAGCAGCTTTTTTTAAATAAAAACTTAAATCACTCCTCAGCTTTTCAAGAACAAACAGATCGTATGCAATTAGAAAAAACCTATCGCGAGCAAGGATGTTATAGCACGATTCAGCGATCCAATTTGCCGACGGGCAAACAGCAGCAACCTGACGAGACGCAGGATAAACAATAAAATGCTCAAAGATTTAGCGCTTAAAAACAGAAGTTATAGACGATTTGATGAAAATGAATTTGTCGATTTAATTCTTTTAAAGGAATTGGTCGAGTTGGCGCGGCTTTGTCCATCAGCCAATAATCGACAGCCTTTGAAATATATTTTATCCAATACGATTGAAATGAATGAAAAAATATTTCCGACCATTGTGTGGGCTGAATTATTGAGAGGCCAAGCGACGCCGAAAATCGGAGAACGGCCTTCAGCTTATATCATTATTTTAGGCGACAATGCGATTAAAAAAGAGGTTCGATGGGATGATGGGATCGTTGCGCAAACGATGATGTTGGGCGCGGTCGAAAAAGGATTAGGCGGCTGCATTATTGGTGCGATCAATAAAAATCTCTTGCGAGAAAAGCTCGATATTTCACCGCAATACGAAATTCTTTTGATTTTAGCGTTAGGAAAGCCGAATGAAACGATCCTTTTAGAGACGATTAAAAACCAAGAGTATCACTATTGGCGCGATGAAAACAACATTCATCATGTGCCGAAGCGAGCGCTGGACGAAATTATTCTTTAGCGATATCTATCTATATTTATTGCTTATCTGATCAAACCGCTACAGTGCCGCGTATAGCGGCATGGTGTTGGTAGTTCTGAAAATCAAAGTCTTCGTATTGATAGTCGAAAATGGATTTAGGTTTTCGATGAATGACTAATTGAGGCAGCAGATAAGGTTCGCGCAATAGCTGTTCATTGACTTGTGCCAAATGGTTTTTATAAATGTGGCAATCGCCACCACTCCAAATAAATTCTCCGACATCGAGATCGCATTGCTCGGCGATCATATGTGTTAATAGCGCGTAACTCGCGATGTTAAAGGGCATGCCTAAAAAAGCGTCTTCAGATCGTTGATACAGCTGGCAAGAGAGTTGGCCATTCGCGACATAAAATTGAAACAGCAAATGACAAGGGGGTAACGCCATTTGATCGAGCTCGCCGACATTCCAGGCACTCACAATCAACCGACGTGAATTAGGATTATGTCGAATTTGCTCGATGACTTCAGCAATTTGATCGATGACTCTTCCATCATTGGCTTGCCATGCGCGCCATTGTTTCCCATAAACAGGGCCTAAGTTTCCTTCTGCATTGGCCCATTCGTTCCAAATCGTGACGCCATGCTCTTGCAAATAATGCGTATTCGTATCACCGCGTAGAAACCACAATAATTCATAAAGGATACTTTTTAGGTGTAATTTTTTTGTCGTAACTAAAGGAAAGCCGGCTTTTAATGGGAAGCGCATTTGATAGCCAAATGCGCTGATCGTACCCACGCCGGTGCGATCAGATTTTTCCGTGCCGTTGTCTAAAATATGGCGTAAAAATTGCAAGTATTGTTTCATGAGGTTTGACGCTTAGCGCGGTAAGCATATTTCAATATGACTAATCCAGTGATGATGAGAGGAATAGATAACAATTGCCCCATCGTTAACCACCCAAAGGCGATAAAGCCTAATTGGTAATCCGGCTGCCTAAAAAATTCACAGGAAAAACGAAAAATACCGTAAAAAAGGGCGAAAAATCCCGAGACGGCCATTTGAGGACGTGGTTTGCTGGCATATGTCCAGAGTAAAATGAACAACACAATCCCTTCGAAAAACAATTCATAGAGCGGAGAAGGATGACGTGGAAATGGACCTCCATCGGGATAAATCATTCCCCAAGGCATTGTCGTGATTCGACCCATGAGTTCAGTATTGATGAAATTACCTAAACGTCCTGCAGCTAAACCCAGCGGAACAACCGGTGAAATCAAATCCATTATGTCAAAGAAGGTATGATGATGTTTTTTGCCGAACAGCATAACCGCGATGATGACGCCGATGAGTCCGCCATGAAACGACATGCCGCCTTCCCAAATTCTGATGATTAGCCAAGGTTCATGAATAAAAGCAGCATAATCATAAAATAACATGTAGCCTATTCGTCCGCCCAAAACAACGCCTAATGCAATGTAAAAAATGAGATCGGCGACTTGTTCTGAGGTCCACCGCAGGTTGAATTTTTGGGTGCGATAAAGGATTAAACGCCATCCGACTAGAAAACTTACGGCATATAAAACGCCATACCAAAAAATTTTGATTGGGCCAATTTGCAAGGCAACTCTATTTATCGCCGGATAGTGAATCATTTAAATGCTCATCATAGGAAATAATTGAATAATCGATCGTATTATTACGGTCAAAAAGATGTTGGGCGAATTCTTGAAGCGCTTGTCGATAAACCGATCGTTTAAAAGCAATAACGCGTCTCAAAGGGAGCCAATAATTGACCCATCGAAATCCATCGAATTCTGGCGCTTGTGTGCTGTTAAAGCAAATCGTTTCTTCCGGGGCTTTGAGTTTGAGTAAAAACCATTTTTGGCACTGCCCAACACACAGAGGGCGTGAATGATTTCGAATCATTCGATGTGGCAAATAGTATTTTAGCCACTCTTTTGAGGTGGCAAGGAGTTCTACATCTTCGGGTTGCAGGCCGATTTCTTCATATAATTCTCGATACATCGCTTCAGCCGGCGTTTCATGATGCAAAATACCTCCCTGCGGAAATTGCCAAGCATTTTGCTGAATTCGCTTCGCCCAAAAAACACGTTTTTTGTCGTTAATGATGACCATCGCTACGCCCGCACGGAAACCTCTATTATCAATCACGAGCAACCCCTTAACGTATTTTTATTTATTGCCGATCAACATCAATTTCCCTGATTGTGAAATCTGATTCAGTGATGCAATATGAATGTCAATCTTCCATAAAATTTTTGTAATAAGCAATATTTTTAAGTGCGAATATTGGATTTGCATTTTTATTGCTGGATTTTTCGATGAGCAAAATGCTACGATGCCGCCGCCATATGGGGTTATATTGATAATGAGGCAGATTATTTTGTGATAAAAAAAATGATATTTATTTTTTTTTTAACAGGTTCGTCGAGCGTGTTGGCGGGAATATCGAATGACACCTTCAATCCTGAGCTACATCCTTGGTCGCTCATGGGTTATTGGGGAAGAACGTGTAAAGAGCCGATTGGTAGTTTAATTCGAGGCCAATTTACCTCAGCAAATGAAACGCTTTGGTCGACAGAAGTCGCTTATCGTTTAGCAGAAACAAACTGGTTGAGATCTTTTTTTCACCCCGTTATTCCAGTTGTACAAGTGGCAGGCAATGTGACTTATCGTGATGGATTGTATAATCATGCAGATATTGCTGAATTTGATCCTTATCTGATTTTTCGATGGGAGCAGTTTCCTTGGAATCATGTTGTTGATACGACGCTTGCTTTTGCTGAGGGGGTATCTTACGTCACTCAAGTGCCTTGGGTTGAAGAACGCTACAATGACGATACCGCTCGTTTTTTGAATTACCTCATGTTTGAGGCAACTTTTGCCATGCCGAGCCATCCTGAATGGCAGTTTTTGGTACGTATTCATCATCGGTCGGGCGCTTATGGCTTATATGGCGCTGGGAATACAGGCTCAAATAACTTAGGCGTCGGTATACGATATTACTTTTGAGGGATGGTGTTATTACGAGAAGCAAAAGCGCCGAAGTAACCCAGAATGAAAAAATCTACGCAAATAAGCGTCCTGTTTGCTTGCTTCCATCTCGAGGTACAGCTCAGGGTTCTCAAGCTCGTGAAAATTAAAATTTTCTACCGCCATATTTTTTTATACCTCCTACAAAGGATTTTATTACAGAATCCTTTTTTACTAAGCCAGTAACCGCTAGAATAACCCATCATGAAATTTAATTTGAAAAAAAAATATTCTGCCAATAGCATGTCGACACATGAGCAGTTTGCCGCATGGCTGCAACAGCCTTTAGGTCAAGTCGTTATCAACGAGGAAAAAATCGCCTTGCGTTGTTTCTGGCCTTTTATTTTGGGCGATTACCTCTTGACCTTTGGCGTGGCTCCGCAGGTTGCGCTTACAGAAGAAGCTAAAGTAAAGCATTGCTTTATGATGGTGCCATCGAATAATTGCGTGCGGTTTACAGGATCTTTTATTGTTGCTGAAAGCGCCTATCTGCCGATCCAAGAGCGCTCACTTCAAGCTATTCTGTTGCCGCATGTATTAGAGTTTTCAAAAGATCCTTATCAGCTATTGAGAGAAGCAGAAGCTGCCTTAAGTCCTGAAGGGTACTTAATCGTGATTGGATTTAACCCGTGGAGTTTGTGGGGCTTGCGTCGATGTTTTTCGTTTAAACGACAATCTCCATGGGCGGGAGTTTTTCGACCGAGTTATCGCATTAAAGATTGGTTACGTGTGCTCAATTTTCACACGGTGTCCCAGAAAAAGCTTGTTTACCAAGCCCCAATAATTTTACCGAAATGGGTATTTTTTTTAAGCCCGTTGAAAAAATTGTGTCAGATGTTTTTTCCTTATTTAGGGGGCGTTTATATTGTGATTGCGCAAAAAAAAGTGTTCGGATTGACGCCTTTGCAAAAAACAGCCTGGGCACTTTCAACCTCCATTATTCCGCAAAACGTTGCCGAGCCCGTTCGTCGGGGATTTTGAGATGAAAAAAACCGTATTGATTTATACCGATGGTGCCTGCCGTGGTAATCCTGGCGAGGGAGGCTGGGGTGCGGTTTTAAAATATGGGGAACAAGAGAAATGTTGCTCAGGCTATGAACCCCATACGACGAATAATCAAATGGAATTACGAGCGGCGATTGAAGCGCTGGCAGCGTTAAAGCAATCTTGTCATGTCGTTTTGACGACTGATTCTCAGTATGTCAAAAAAGGCATTACCGAATGGCTACCCGTATGGAAACAACGGCATTGGAAAACGGCCGACAAAAAACCAGTGAAAAACAGCGAATTATGGCGGGCGTTGGATAAAGAAGCGACGCGTCATACGGTTGAGTGGCATTGGGTGAAAGGGCATGCCGGTCATCATTATAATGAGTTGGCGGATCAGTTGGCGAACCAGGCGATTGACGAAGCGAAATCGAAGATTGAGGATTGAGGACGCATTGCGACGAATAGACAGCAATGGACGGACCGTCAGGATGGCGGATTGGGGAAATGTGCCGGTTAGGAAGGATTAAATAGAATTGTGCGGTGGCGTTGTCCACGGTAAATTAATTAAAAGAGAGGATGCAAAATGGCAGATCGTCAAATTGTTATCGATACGGAAACAACAGGTCTTCGGGTTCAAGACGGCCATCGTATTATTGAAATTGGTTGTATCGAATTAATCAATCGTCGATTGACGGGCAATCATTTTCATCGCTACTTAAACCCCGAACGGGCTGTTGATCAAGGGGCTTTAGAGGTGCATGGTTTGACAGATGAATTTTTGTCTGATAAACCAAAATTTTCCGATATCGCTGAAGCGTTTTTTGAATTTATTCAAGGGGCCGAGTTAATTGCACACAATGCGGCCTTTGATTTGGCTTTTATTCGTGATGAATTTAAGCGAAGTCGTTTTCGGAAAGATGTTGTCGATCATTGTACAGTGATCGATACATTATCACTGGCTAGGCAGCGGCATCCTGGGCAAAAGAATAATCTGGATGCTTTGCGTAAACGTTATGGGGTCGATCACATCAACCGAAAATGGCATGGCGCTTTATTGGATGCTGAAATTCTTGCGCAAGTTTATCTTTCGATGACGGGTGGACAAACAGTATTATTTTCAGAAACGGCATCCGAGTCGGCGACGCAAATCAAAGCGGAAAAACATCATTCGGCAAACGCTCAAGTGGACGCCCAGAGATCCCCGATTGTTTTTACGTCGGAGGAAGAAAATCAAACACACAGCCATTTCCTGGACCTTTTAGATAAACAGCAAGAGATGCCCTGTTTGTGGCGACAGTTAGAATCATCCACGTGATTAAAACCAGGGTGTTATTCAGCGCGGCGTTTCTGGAAGCGCTCTTGCCTTGATCACGATTACGGTGAATGGTTGCAAAATGTGTTATAGTACAGCCGAGTTTTTTAGGAGAGAGCAGTTATGAAAAAACGATTATTGCCTGTTGAGTTGAACAAGACACCACTTTTTCGGCAAAGTACGAAGCGTTGTCGAGTGAAGATGTTAAGCTTTATTTTAGTCAGCGGTTTTTTGCCGATGGCGCCTGTTTTCGCCTCATCTTTTTCCGATCATGTGGCAGCGCAAGTTTCAGATATTAAACAGTTTTTTTCGAAGGCTCCATCGACCTCTCAAACGGCAGCCTCGTCGCCTTCAGTGAATACGGCTAACAGTCCTGCGGTGACCCCGGCGCAACCTTCCGCCAAACCACAAGCGACGTCATCGATTCCTGTCGGGCGCCGGCAGATTGCGCAACCTAAAAAAGGGGCGATCCAGCAGAAAGCGGCCACAACCGATTCGATGGTGATTTCACCGAAATTTGTGCCAAAAACAGAATTATCGAAAAAAACCTTAAAATTACGTATTGGCATGACGAGAGAGGAAGTGCTGAAAATATTAGGTACGCCAACATGGGGTCAAAGTTATGCGGGAATGCCACTTGATTGGACATGGAAAAATGGGAACTGCAATCCCGTTGATGTGACATTTGATGAAAGTTTACGTGTCAATGGTTTTAATGAAGGCAGGGCCAGTTGTTTAGAAACGGAATACCAAGATGTGCCGGATGATCAGTACTTATGTGCGAATTCTGATGTGCAGGTTTTGTGTGGAGTGACTTTTAAGTATCATCCGTTAAAAAATTTCGGCGAGAAGGAGAAATCGCATCATATTTTTGTGATGGCGAATCGAGATCGAAAAAACACATGATTAAATAACGGGAATTGCGGCTCAATAGGTCGAAAATCACAAGTTATTTTGCCTGGCAATCATTTTTTCCCGCTTTAAGATGAAAAAATATGGATTTTTTCTTTTGAATCTGTCATAAACCGCTTTAGTTTGCTATTTGGCAAACTTTACAGAATACGCCATTGGTCTGCTCAGGACACTGAGGATGAATGGCGAGAATCGTTTTTAGTTTTATTGGAGAATGGAAAAGATGATTACTTTACGTAAAGTAGCTTTGTTTTGTCTAGCGATGGGTCTTGCCGGTGCGGTCAATGCTGCTCAACCAGCAACTGATTCAACGACAGCTCAGCCTGCAATGGACAACACGACTACGACAACAACTGCAACGGCAACCACGAGCACGACAAAAGCTGTTACTGCTCCAGTGAATATCAACACAGCTGACGCAACTGCATTAGCAGCCGTGAAAGGTATTTCTAAAAAGCAAGCCGCAGCGATCGTTGACTATCGTACCAAGAATGGCGATTTCAAATCAGTTGATGATTTGAAAAACATCAAAGGCTTTGGTCCGAAGACAATGAAAAGAATCGCTAGCAAAGTGACTGTCTAATCGAAAGACTTTCGAGCGAATAAAAAAGGCGGGAATTTCCCGCCTTTTTTTATGCGTGTAGCTTTTTAATCTACAGAAGCGCCGTCGTCTGAATCTTGGGACAGGGCAGCGGAATCATCAGAGTTATCGCCGCTTTGGTCGTTTTGATCGAGGTCGTCACTATAAGATGAGTTATCTGTTCCTGGTGTAGCGATCGTATCATCTGTTGATGGGGTTGCTGGCGTGGCTGTTCCAGGAGTTTGTGTAGCAGATCCTGAAGCTTGTGAATTGACTGAAGGGGCTGCCGGCATTGTTGTTACCGCAGGAGGAACAACGGGTTGAGCAGTTGTTGCAGCGGATGATGACGTCGTAGCGTTCGGAGTTGTTGTTGCCGTAGAGGCTGCGACATCAGCAAATGATGCGGTGCCTAAAACGAGCAGACTGCAAGAGGCCGCGAGTAATATTTTTTTCATAGAGGTCTGTCCTTTAAAGAATTTAACATGTTTTAATGGAAGATCGCTTCCAAAACGTTAGATATAGCTTATTTGTTGATAAAAAGAAAGAAAATTTGCCATTTTACCCCAGTAAAAAATTTATAATTGCGATTAATGGTTGTCAAATGATTATTTATTGAATAAGATGATAATGATCAAAAAATAAGCTTTTTCTGAATTTAGGGAAAAATTTATGCCAGATATAAGTATCATTTTTTGTGGTTCGGCAGGACAAGGGATTCAAACCATAGAATATGGATTAACTCGTATTCTTAAAAAAGCCGGATATTATAATTTTGCCACGAAAGAATATATGTCGCGTATTCATGGCGGCAGTAATTCTTCTGAAATCAGAATTTCAGATCATGCCGTTTCAGCTTTTGTTAACCGAATTGATATTTTAGTTTTACTTTCTGCTGAAACTTTTTCTCATGTAGCGAATAGAATTTCTCCAGATACTCTTATTATAGGCGCCTGTCATACTCTTTCCTTGCCGAATAAAAAATACGCAATCGATTTTGAGAAAAGCGCGCTCGATTTGGGATCGAAACGATATGCTAGTGCAGTCGTTGTTGGTTTTGTTTTAGCTTTCTTGAAAATTGAAACCTCTTTTTATGATCAATTTTTTGCACAATACTATGGCGGAAAATCGAAAGAATTAGCAGAGAAAAATACCATGGCAGCGCAAGCTGGTTATCAGGCTGGCGTGGCGTGTTTAACAACGAACGCTATTCCCTTTAATGCAAAGTCATCAGCTGATTTGGATAATAAAATTTTATTGAATGGATCTGAGGCTTTGGCTTTTGGCGCCATCGCGGGGGGATGTAATTTTATTGCTTCTTATCCGATGTCACCGAGTACCGGGGTATTAACGCAACTTGCGTCTCTTTCACATGAGTTCGATATCGTTGTTGAGCAAGCGGAAGATGAAATTGCGGCAATCAATATGGGATTGGGCGCTTGGTATGCCGGTGGAAGGGCATTAGTGACTACATCAGGGGGCGGATTCGCTTTGATGTGTGAAGGCTTAAGTTTATCGGGTATGACGGAAACACCGATTGTCATTAGTTTAGGGCAAAGGCCGGGGCCAGCCACCGGATTACCCACGCGTACGGAGCAAGGCGATTTAAATTTAGCGCTTTTTGCCGGACATGGCGAATTTCCTCGAGTGATATTGGCGCCGGGAACGATCGAGCAGGCATTTTATTTGATGCAAAAAGCATTTTACTTAGCCGATCAATATCAAATACCGGTTATTGTTTTATCTGATCAATTTTTTGTTGACTCTTATTTTGTCAGTCAAAAAGTCGATCCATTGTCTATGGCAATCCATGGTCAGCACATCGTAAAGACGGAAGCGACTTATCAGCGATACCAATTGACAGCGGATGGCATTTCTCCGCGTGGGATTCCTGGTTTTGGTGAAGGATTGGTGTGTGTTGATAGCGATGAGCATACCGAAGCAGGCTACATTACTGAGAGTTTTGATATACGAACGAAGATGGTTCAAAAACGACTGAAAAAGCTTGAATTACTGCAGAAGGAAATTATTACACCGGATTTTTTTGGGCCAGAAGATTATAAAATGCTCCTTGTGTGTTGGGGCAGTAATTATTTTGTTATCAAAGAAGCGCTTGAGTTATTGCAATATGCTGATATCGGTTGTTTGCATTTTTCACAAGTGTATCCTTTATCTCAAACAGTTGTTTCATATTTTACGCGCGCTCAAAAAACGATGGTGATTGAAAATAACGCGACAGGGCAATTGGCTCAGTTGCTAAAACAGCAGTTAAATGTCTCAGTTAATGCTACCTTGCTAAAATATAATGGTATGCCATTTTCGGTTGAGGAAATCGTTGCCGCGATAAAAAAATATAGAGGGGAGAATGAAAATGTCTAAACATCCTCTATTTGATAAATCGAATATCGATATTGCCTGGTGTCCTGGATGCGGAAATTTTGGTATTTTAGAATCGATCAAGCAGGCGTTAGATGAATTAGCGATAAAACCGACTCAGTTAGTTGTCGTTGCTGGTATTGGACAAGCGCCTAAAACGCCGCATTATTTTAATACGCATCTGTTTAATGGATTGCATGGCAGAGCATTGCCGGTCGCCACCGGCGTAAAAACAGCCAATCCGAATTTGCTCGTGATAGCGGAGGGCGGTGATGGCGACATGTACGGCGAAGGCGGCAATCATTTTTTACATGCCATCAGAAGAAATATTAATATTGTCCATATCGTGCATAACAATATGGTCTATGGTTTAACCAAAGGTCAAGCTTCTCCCACAAGCGGGATAGGTTTTAAAACACCTGTTCAGCCGGATGGCGTTATTTCTGAGCCATTGAATCCCATCGCTATCGCGATTGCACAAGACGCTTCATTTGTCGCGCGCGCCTATATTGGCGATATGGGCAAAACAAAGGATGTCATTAAGGCGGCCATCCAACATGAAGGCTACGCGTTAATTGATATCTTTCAGCCCTGTATCGCCTTCAACAAGATCAATACTTACCAGTGGTTTAAAGAGCATATTTATTATTTACCGAGCGATCATAATAGCGCCGATCGAGTGAATGCGTTTAGCAAGGCGATTGAAAAAGATAAATTACCGCTGGGTATTTTTTATCAAAAGAAAGCAGATTCATTTGAAAAAAAACAAAAGATTTACCAAGTTTCATGGGAGCCTTTGTATCAAAGGCATCATGATCTTAGCAAGCTCAAAAAACTCATAGAGGAGAAGTAGCCATGGAAATAAAAACCATCACGCGTGATGAATTAGTCAAACTGCAAAAGGAGAAAAAGCCATTTAAGCTAGTCGATGTATTGGATCGTAGCAGTTACGAAAAAGAGCATCTGCCGAACGCGCTGTCCATTCCGCTCAATGAATTGAGCGAAAAGGCGAGTAAACTTTTGTCGAAAGATGAATTGATCATCACGTATTGCGCCAATTTTGATTGCCCTGCCAGTACGACGGCAGCGAAAATTTTAATCAAACAAGGCTTTAAAAATGTGTTAGATTACAAAGGCGGTTTGCAGGATTATAAAGAAGGAAAATTGCCTTTGGCATGAGGGTATCAGTGAAGAGGTTTAGAGAAATGATGCTTTTTAATTTTAAAGCATCATTCCCATCGTGACAAGGTGGTTTTTTTTAGGCACTATTGTCAGCAAGGTTATTTTTTAGAAGGAAGATTGTCATGGATTTTATCGCTTTATTAATTTGTCTTGCGATAGAAAGATGGACATCGCTGGGTAGGCAAATTCGTGATTTTCGTTTACTCGAAAAGTATATTGATTTTTTTGATAAAACTTTCCCTAAGCAAACCAAGGCCGTTTCTGGGTTTTTATTTGTCTTAGCTGTTGTTATTCCCTTAGCGCTTTTGGTTGGGTTTTTTTGGTATATCTTTTCTCTGTTTTTTGTCGGTTTATTAAACATTTTATTTTCAACAATGGTTTTAATTTATTGTTTAGGAACCTTTGAACCTCAAATCACGCCTCATTTATTAAAAAACCATTACCCGACAAAACAAAAGCGTGAAATTGTCGGGATGATGATGCAAGCCAATCAGAATATTTTTGCGGTATTATTTTGGTTCGCTGTGTTAGGGCCTGCTGGCGCGATCATTTATCGCTTAATCATTTTATTGATAGATAAATATCGTGATACGGCAATCGGCCATGCGGCCACTGTGATGATTCAGTGGGGTGATTGGATTCCTGTGCGTTTATTAGGTGTGGGTTGTGCGTTGGTTAGCCATTTTAAAGGGGTGTTAGTTCAATGGGGACATCATTTGCTCACACGGCCGTCTGCCAATGAAGAGATGTTAGCGGAGTGTGGATTCGCAGCGCTTGAATTAGATCGAAAACGTAGTGAATTATCGGTTGAGGCTATTCGACAAGCGACGATGGCGTTAATTGATCGGACGCTAGCTTTATGGTTGATTATTTTGGCGGCCATTATTTTACTTTAAATTAATGATCATTTTCTATCGTGCACAAAGGTATATTTTCCTAGCGCTTTTGATTTTTTTTTCCATTCAGGCTAATGCGGCACAGGGGTCTATAAAACGTATTATTACCTTGTCGCCGCATTTGGCCGAAATTGTTGATGCGGCGGGCGCGGGTAGTGCGCTGGTGGGTGTATCAATTGAAAGCGATTATCCTTTTTTTGTTCGGTCGCTGCCGGTGGTGGCTGATGCTTACGGTTGTGACTATGAGCGTATCGTTGCCTTAAAACCTGATCTGATTATCGCCTGGGTCGGCGGAAATTCTTGGGCTGAGATCCATCAATTACAAACATTGCAGTTGCCTGTGCGGGTGATGGCCTTTGAACAGATTTCCGACATTCCGAGAGCTATTTTGATAGTAGGACAATGGGCTGGGACAACCTCAGCAGCTGAACGATTCGTCTCACAATTTAATCAACAGCGCCGTCATTTGCAAAAGCAATACGCACGGGTTCCGTCGAAGAAAGTGTTTTATCAATTATCGTTACAGCCTTTATTGACGGTGACTCATCGTTCTGTGATTAGTGAAGTGATCGAGCAATGTCATGGCGAGAATATTTTCGGGCGGGCGGTGGGCGTGGCCCCGCAAATCGGCATAGAAGATGTGGTTGAGAAAAACCCCGCTGTTATTTTGGTCAGCGAACAAGCAGGGGATGCTGCCGCTATTCAAAAATTTTGGGCTCGCTATCCGCAAATTGATGCGGTTCACAATCATCGCGTTGTTGTGATTCATTCAGATTTAATCGAGCGATATGGGCCGCGTATTTTGCAAGGGATGCAGCAAGTCTGCCAGGCGATTGCGTCGGCACAGGATTGATTGGAAAGTAACCGCCCAACGAATTATTACCGTGTTTAAATTTTTCAAAGGTAGGTGCTGCAAGCCATCTTCACATGTTCGGCATCTCAAATAATCCATAGCACAGTGTTTTCACAGATGCAGGTTTATGCAATGCAGGCGTCGCACTTAAAGCAAATTGCCGAAAAACCATTCTTGCTATTAACCAACTAAAAAACTAAGCTTATCAAAGCGAAAGAAGAGTGAGTTGTTGTCCATCGTACAAAGCCTTTCCAAATAGAATTGCTATCTACAGAGGTTGTGGATAATCTTATGGATTTTACGGGGCAGTTTTTGCTAAAAAGCCGTCAGAGGCGACGAAGCCAGGCATAGAAAATCATTGATCAACAAGCAATCGATTGTTCTTTTGAAATCCAGTATACAACAAAGCAACAAAGGCAAGGAGGACTGTATGGGCAAAATAGATCGAGTTGGTGTTTATCGATGGCCAATATTTTGTTCTCTGGCATTGTTTGTGCTGTTTAACTTTATTCAGCTCAATATGATGAACGTGTTGAGCGTATACATTGTGCACATGTTCAATATCAGCGCGTTGAGATTGGGGTTTATTGGCTCAGCCTATTTTTATACCAATTTGATCTTTATATTTTTCTCAGGGCTTTTGTTAGATTTTTTCTCCCCTAAAAAGTTAGTGCTAAGCGCGATAGGGATTTCATTGTTTGGACTTGTTTTTTTTACTGTTGCGCCCAGTGAATTGAGTTTGATTGCGTGGAGATTGGTTGCTGGGATTACCTGTTCGTTTAGTATAACGGGCTCTTTTAAAATTATTGCTCGATTCTTTTCAGAAAACGAAAGGGGGTTGATTATCGGTTTGATTGGCATGATAGCCACCTGTGCCGGTATTATTTCTCAATTGCCTTTGTCCTATGCGTTACAAAACTTTGGAATAAAGGAATCGTTTTTCATTATCATAGGGATTGGTTCCGCTTCACTTTTGATGGTCTATATTTTCGTTCCGAGTCATTTTATAAAACCGGCGCATCACTTTTTTGAAATGTTCAGGACTTCTAATAAGGTGTTTTTGAATTTCAAAAATTGGTGTGCGGCGTTGTTTGAATGTCTCGTTAATTTACCACTGTTTGTGTTAGGGGCTTTGTGGGGAAGTATGTATCTCATTAAGATGTACCATATGGATGGCAATTCTGCAGCGCTGATTATCTCGATGCTTTTTCTTGGACACATGATCGGTGCTCCCTGTTTTGGTTGGCTCACGGATAGAATGAATTCAAGAAAAATACTCTTATTATTCGGTTCGGGGGTAGCGATATTGAGTGTTGTACTGATTAATGCACTTTCGTTTTATTCTACCACGGTATTATTACTGCTATTTTTATTGTTGGGAATTTCGACAGGAACACAAATTGTTACCGATGCTTTTGTAGTAGGAAACAATAAAGATGGGGTTGCTAGGGCCATTAGCTTGTTATCGTTAGTATCTGTATCTGGTGGAGTGGTATTTCAACCCTTATTTGGCTTTATTGTTCAAAATGGCAGGACTGTCGCAGCGGGATATCAACACGCCATGTATGTGTTAATTGTAACATCCTGTGTCGCGTTTATACTGGGTCTTTTTATTCCGAATAAAAAACCGCTGATGAAACACAGAGCAGGATGAGGCATCACAGAAAATGTTTAAACGTAATCAATGCATATCATAAGATGAGGTAGTGTTTATGTACGGAATAGTTACCGCGTTACCGAGCGAAGGAGATGCCGTCGTCGATCAAATGCAAGATATACAGGAAAGAATCATGAGTGGTGTTAATTATATCACCGGGATTATGAATGGTCGGGCGGTTGTTACCACAGTAACTGGAATAGGGAAAATTAATGCGGCGGCAATTACGTCGAGGCTCATTGAAAATTTTAATCCAGCAGCTGTATTTCTATCGGGCATCGCTGGCGCAATTAACTCTGAGCTGCTCGTGGGAGACATCATCGTTGGGGCTAAATTGTATAGTGTGGAAAATTTTAAAATTGCCAATCCTCTCAAAAGAGATGTAATAAACGCTACTAATCGTAAACCAAATACCGAAATGCTAGAAGCGGATAGCTATTTGTTAGAGATAGCAAAGGGTATTATACACACACCAGAGCGAAAGAAAAAAATTGTTTATGGCCTGATTGCAACGACGGATATTTATCCTCCTTACGTGCAACAAGTAATGAGTTTGCAAGAAATGGGCGTAGATGCAATCGATATGGAAGGGTTTGCTGTGATGCAAGTTTGTTGGCTGTTTAGTAAACCTTGCTTGATCGTCAGAAGTATTAGTGATTACTCAACCAAAAGCCTCGAGCCAAATTATCAAGCTGAAAAATACGAAATTAGAGATGAGCACAAAAAAACGGCAGCGGGTAATGCGTGTGGATTTATTGCTTCAATGCTGGAAGCTCTGCCGGAATCTCAATAGTCTTGATTAACCTGAGTTCTGGATAACGGAAGACAAACAAGAAAAGGCGGTTGAGGAAATCAATGTTAAAGATTAAACAAACCATCAAAAAATCATTTATTTTTAACCTGCTGGCAGCATCACCCCTCGTTCTGAGGGATAATAACGACGCTTCTACCTTATAACGTGATGCTGCCCCTCTTGTTTTGCGGGAATAAAAAAATCTATTGAAAAAAACAATGCATCAAAATTTAATAAACTATGAATATTAACGAATCCCAAACTCAGGTTTATGATATACTGCGCCGTTAATTGACAAAGAGCGAGCGTGGCGAGTGGAGCGATTGATTACAACAGAAGCCTTAACCGAAGAAGTCCTGTTAGACCGACAAATTCGTCCGAAAGCATTGCAGGATTATGTCGGACAAAGACCTGTTCGAGAGCAGATGGAAATTTTTATTCATGCGGCTAGAAAGCGGCAGGAAGCGTTGGATCACGTCTTAATTTTTGGCCCGCCTGGATTGGGCAAAACAACATTGGCGCATATCATTGCCCATGAAATGGGCGCCAATTTAAAGCAAACGTCCGGGCCTGTGCTCGAAAAGGCTGGCGATTTAGCAGCGCTACTCACCAATCTTGAAAAAGATGATGTTTTATTCATTGACGAAATTCATCGACTCAACCCCGTGATCGAAGAAATTCTTTATCCTGCGATGGAAGACTATCAAATTGATATTATTATCGGCGAAGGGCCTTCGGCACGCTCAATCAAATTGGATATTCCTCCGTTTACTTTAATTGGTGCAACAACTCGCGCGGGTTTATTGACTTCGCCCTTACGCGATCGCTTTGGCATAGTGCAACGATTGGAATTTTATGAAGTCGCTGATTTGGCTCATATTGTGCATCGTTCAGCGCATATTTTAAACGTAACGATTGATGAAGCGGGCGCATTGGAAATTGCCAAGCGATCACGCGGAACGCCCCGTATTGCCAATCGATTGTTAAGACGTGTCCGAGATTATGCGGAAGTCAAAGGCAATGGGGTCGTACAAAAAACGATGGCTGATGCCGCGCTGAATTTGCTCGATGTAGACGTACATGGATTTGATATGCTGGATCGAAAATTATTATTGGCGATGATCGATAAATTTGATGGGGGCCCGGTAGGCATTGACAGCTTAGCAGCGGCCATCGGAGAGGAGCGAGGGACCATTGAAGATGTGTTGGAGCCTTTTTTAATCCAAAAAGGATTTATGATGAGGACGCCGCGCGGCAGAATGGCGACTCGACATGCTTACCTACACTTCGGCCTTAAAATGCCGGATCAGTTGGTAGCGCAGAAATCTTTATTGACTGATGATGAAAACAATGAATAGTGAACAAAAAGAAAAATCACCATTATTTATTTGGCCTGTTCGTGTTTATTACGAAGATACAGATTGTGGTGGTGTTGTTTATCATACGAGTTATATTCGATTCATGGAGCGGGCGCGGAGCGAGCAGGTGATTTCGCTTGGATTTGGTCAAGCAGCGTGGAGTAACATGAAAATCGGTTTTGCAGTTTCTGCTTTGCAAATTGATTATTTGCAGCCAGCGAAATTATATGATCAATTGCAGGTTGAAACACAGTTGCTTAAAATAGCGCGCGCATCGGTCGTGTACGAGCAAGTGATTCGGCAAGCGCGAGAGGCGCAATGTGTGTACTGTCAGGCGACGATCAAAGTGGTTTGTGTTGGCGTGCATGACTTTAAGCCGTGTGCGATACCCTATGATTTGCGAACTGCATTATTAAGTTTTAATCATCGTGAAGGAGAGAATAAGCGTGGTCGTTAATTCAACTTTTCTACAATATTTTATTTCAGCGAATCCCATCGTGAAAGTCGTGATGCTGTTGTTGTTATCAGCCTCGTTAGTGTCATGGGTCTTTATTTTTCAACGTTACTTTTATTTTAAATGGATAGGGCAAAGTCTCAAACAATTTGAAATGCAATTTTGGCAAGAGGAAGATTTGATGACGTTGTATCAGGTCTTATCAGCACAAGAGAGCGTTGAAGGAATTGAGAAAATATTTGTGGCAGGATTTCGAGAATTTACCCGATTAAAACAGCGTAAAGTATTCGATCCTTTGTCGATTACCGAAGGGGTACAACGCGCAATGAAAGTGGCGCGTATGCAGGTAACGGACGAGCTCGAATATCATTTGACCTTTTTAGCGACTGTGGGATCGACGAGTCCCTACGTCGGTTTGTTTGGAACCGTTTGGGGTATCATGACCGCTTTTCACGCACTGGGAGATGTTCAGCAAGCGACTATCTCCATGGTGGCGCCGGGCATATCCGAAGCGCTTGTAGCGACGGCGATGGGCTTATTTGCAGCGATTCCGGCCGTTGTTGCTTACAACCGTTACTCCAATGAAGTGGAGCGAATTTTAAGTCGTTATGAGGCGTTTGAAGAAGAGTTTATTAATTATCTTTCTCGACAATTGCAAGCGAATTAGTAAGGAAAAATAATATGAGAACGCGGAGCAAACGACGTGCAATGGCTGAAATCAATGTAGTCCCTTATATTGATGTGATGCTCGTTTTATTGATTATTTTTATGATTACGGCCCCTTTATTAAGCCAAGGCGTTCAAGTTTCATTGCCGCAGGCGCAATCGAAACCGATTGCATCAAAAGATAATTTGCCCATTATTGTCAGCGTCGATGCAGCAGGCGCATATTACTTAAATATCGCGGCTAATCCGCAATCGCCTATTTTAGCGGGAGATTTAGTGACACGTATTGCGGCAGAAATAGCCATTGCTAAACAAAACAATCAGGATCGCATGGTGCTTGTGAGAGGTGATCAGGCTGCCAATTATGGGAATGTGGTGCAAGCGATGGTGTTATTACAAAAAGCGGGGGTTGTGCAGGTGGGACTCATGACGCAAACCCCGGCACGGGAATCATAAAATGAAAGTAACTACTCAGCACGCTCGGATTTTTCATAGATTTTTTGTCAAAAATCATCCAAAATCTGAACGTTCTTGTATTATCAGGATCATGGTGAATAATTACAAATGAAACAGTCAAAACGATATTACGGAAAAGCCACGATTTATACCGCGATCATTTATGGGGTCGCGCTCGTTTTTTTACTCATCAGTTTTCGATCGGCGAAACTGTATACGCAAGGCGTGAATCCTCAGGAGAAAATTGTACAAGCGGTTACCGTGGATGCTTCTAAAGTACAGCAGACGATTCAACAAATTCAATCACAAGCCGCCGAAAAGCAAGCGGCTGAACTAGCACAGCAAAAACAGTTAGCGACTCAAGCAGCCTTAGCGAAGCAGCAACGTCAACAAGCGGAACAACAATTGGCACAATTACAAGCCACTCAGCAAAAATTGGTTGCAACACAACAAGCGCAAGCGGTTAAAGCGCAGCAAGCGTTGACGCAAATCCAACAGCAGCAGGCACAAGCCAAGCAGCAATTGGCCGATGTGCAGAAGCAGAAACAATTAGCTCAAGCACAGGCCGCTGCGCAAAAACAAGCGGCTTTGTTAAAACAGCAACAAGATCAAACAGAGCAATCGCTCCAATCCCAAATTACTGCAGAAGAGCAAAAGGTGGCGGGCGCGCAATCACAAGAAGCCCAATCGGAAATTGATAAATATAAAGGGCTTGTTTTAAACGCGATTGGTCAGCAGTGGATTATGCCATCCAATGTGAATAAAAATTTATCATTACAATTGTTAATTCATGTCGCACCGGGTGGCACGGTGTTAGATGTTCAGGTGACACAATCCAGCGGCGATGCCGTTCTCGATCGTTCGGTATTAACGGCTTTATCAAAAGCCTCTCCTTTGCCGGTCCCCAGTGATCCCGCCTTGTTCGATCAATTTCGAGAATTGCATTTAACGGTTCGGCCGGAAGGGTTGTTAGCGGCAGGATAGTCGAAAACGAGGGGTGACCGTGATCGAGTCGCAACCGATTTTCCTCCGAGGCTCGAATTCAAAAAGATGAGGAAGGAGATGAAGGAAACGACATGTTAACTCAGAAAAACAGACATTATTTCATCCTTTATCTGACAGTAGTTACCGTCAGTTTGGCATTGAGCGCGATCAGTATTTATCATTATCCTGTTTTTAATCCCGATGGTCTTCGTTATTTTGCGGCAGCCAATGCGTATGTGTCGCAAGGATTCAGTGCCGCTTTTGGCCCTTATAATTGGCCATTTTATTCAATATTACTTGTTTATCTCAGTAAATTATCCGGATTGACATTGTTGCAATCCGCCTATTTTCTGAATATCATTTTTTCTTTGGGAATCGTATTGGTTTTCATCGAGATTATTCGACTCTTCACACCTTCAATAAAAATGTTGTGGTTGGCTGCGCTCGTTATTTTAATTTGCCATCAATTTAATGCAAATCGTTATGCGGTAATACGTGATCAAGGGTATTGGTTTTTTTATTTGTTATCGATTTTGTTTTTGATTCGATATGTTTGTCAAGACCGTTGGCTTTATAGCATAGGGTGGTCGCTGAGTTTGCTGATTAGTTTTTTATTTCGTATTGAAGGGGCTGTCTTTCTTTTAGCGGTTCCACTCGGCATTTTTACGCTGCCTCAATTATCTTGGAAAAAACGGCTAACATTATACGTGAAGTTAAACGTGCCTCTGTTGATTTATCTGGCTATTTTATTTGGCGCGTTATGGCATTGGCATTTGTACACGGTTGAGCATAGTAGCCGATTGTATGAATTGTATTATAAAAGACCTCATGCGGTGTTAGGAACCGCCAATGGGTTTTCTCAGCGCCTGGCTGCGGTGAAGCAATTTATTTTGCCGCCGGAGGGAAGTTATGATGCGGGTGCATTTTTATTGCTGGGGGCGGTGGGTGTTTTTTTATGGCACCTCGTCAGTCAATACACGCTCACGTTTTCATTTCTTACCGTCTACGCGATTTTTTATGGGCTCATCACCCACCGTATAGTCAAAAATATTTTATTGAATTATCTGGTCGTTAGTCTGATTTTGCTGATTTTTTTCTATGAGCAAAGTTTGTTTTTAGCAGATCGATACGTGATGGGGATTTCATTTGTCTTTTTGCTTTTTGTACCATTTGGATTGGCTGATCTTTACCAGCGTTGGCGAATGAGGCCGCGAACTTCTTTCTCGATTCACCATGTTCTCTTTCCGCTGATTTGTGTGGGATTATTAAGTATGGCCGTGAGTAGCGTACATCGTTTCGGTCATTCAAAAATTTACCAGTATCAAGCCAGCCAGTGGATGAAATCTCATATTCCTGCCTCGGCGAGTGTGTGTGTTGATGATGGTGTGATGGCTTATTTATCGAATCGACCCACCACGCCGCTCGATATCAAAACCCCTCAAGGGCGTTTTGATATTGCGAAAATTCAACGGGCGCCTTGGCGGCATTGTGATTATGTTTCTATTATCATGGATGGCGAGCAAAAGTCGCTGGAGCAATTATTGATTGCTCGAATGGGTACTCCGATCCTGTCGTTTCAATCGGGCTATCATCAAGCGCAAGTCGCCATTTTTAAAATCAACCAATAGCATACGAGGGTCAATTGATGGCAAAAACAATTTTAGTGGTGGGCGGAGCAGGGTACATTGGTTCTCACATGGTGAGCACATTGATTGAGCGGGGTTATACACCGGTTGTTTTCGATAGCTTAGTGACGGGTTATCGGGATGCGGTATCTTCGGGTTGTCCTTTTATCGAAGGTGATTTAGCCGATATTCACCAAATCGAGTTGGCTTTTCAGCGATATACCTTTGATGCGGTGATGCATTTTGCCTCTTTTATTCAAGTAGGCGAATCGACTAAAGATCCCCAAAAATATTATATTAACAATGTAAGCAATACACTGAATTTATTGCAGGTCATGCTAAAACGCCATGTGAAATATTTTATTTTTTCTTCTTCGGCGGCCGTTTATGGAACGCCGCTGTATACGCCAATTGATGAAAAGCATCCACAATTGCCGATCAATCCGTACGGTCGAACCAAGTCGATGATCGAATCAGTATTAAAGGATTATGACGAGGCATATCAGTTGAGATCCATTTCTTTACGCTATTTTAATGCGGCCGGGGCGCATCCTGATGGATTGCTGGGTGAACGGCATAATCCCGAAACGCATTTGATCCCGCTCGTCTTGCAAGTGGCCACGGGCAAAAGAAAAACCATCGATGTGTATGGCGATGATTATCCTACGCCTGATGGCACCTGTGTTCGAGATTATATTCATGTCAGCGATTTGTGTGAGGCGCATTTGCTCGCGTTGGAATTTTTATGGCAAAACAATCGAAGTGAATTTTTTAATTTAGGTAATGGCCATGGTTATTCCGTGAAAGAAGTGATCGAAGTGGCAAGAAAAGTGACCGGCAAATCGATTATTGTTAATCAAGCGCCACGTCGAGAAGGAGATCCGGCGGTTTTAGTGGCGAGCTCAGCAAAAGCGATGCAGCAGCTCAATTGGCAACCCCGATATGCGTTACTCGAAACCATTATCGAACATGCGTGGCAGTGGGAGAAATCGAGAGTTTAGAAAGTGATGCAGCAGCCCCAAAGTGAGTTCTGCACATAGTGCACGTGGTTTTGTTTCTCGCTGAGCTTCTTGTGAGTGGTCCTATTTTTTCATGGTAGTTTCGGTTTTTTTCGGTAAAATAGGCGCGCATTCGAGGGGGCTTATTCCGTAAATAAAGTAAGCATTGCAACAACTAACGTGATGACTCGGAAGGGGAATGCGATTATGAGAATTACAGTGATTGGCACGGGGTATGTGGGCTTGGTGACAGGCGCTTGTTTTGCCGAGATGGGTAATGAGGTGACTTGTATCGACGTGGATCAACAGAAAATTGAGCGTTTAAAACAAGGCATTATGCCTATTTATGAGCCAGGATTAGAGGATTTAGTTAAACGGAATTACAAAGAGGGACGGCTACACTTTGCGCTGTCTTTAGAAGAACAAAAAAAATCGGCACAGGTTTATGTTATTGCGGTTGGAACGCCAAGTGATGTCGATGGTTCTGCCGATTTAAAATATGTTTTATCGGTTGCCAAATCATTAGGTCAGTATTTAAATGAATATGCGGTGATTGTTGATAAATCAACGGTACCCATAGGAACGGCTGAAAAGGTCAAAGCGACCATTCAAAAAGAACTCAATAAGCGCAAGAAAAAAATTAAATTCGATATGATCAGTAACCCTGAATTTTTAAAAGAGGGTGCTGCTATTGATGATTGTATGCGGCCTGATCGGGTTGTCATTGGTGCGGATAATGATCATGCCCTTGGGGTGATGAAAGAATTGTATAGTCCCTTTGCGCGGGATCATGAGCGCATGATTTGTATGGGAATTCGCGATGCAGAAATGACCAAATATGCAGCAAATGCGATGTTGGCGACAAAAATTTCTTTTATGAATGAAATAGCCAATTTATGCGAACGTATGGGCGCTGATGTTGAAAAAGTGCGTTTAGGGATTGGATCTGATTCTCGCATTGGATTTCCTTTTATTTATCCGGGTTGCGGTTATGGCGGATCTTGTTTTCCAAAAGACGTAAAAGCGCTTATTCATCTCGCGCAAGAGTATCAATTTTTGCCGTTGGTTTTGAATGCAGTCGAAGAACGCAACGATGAGCAAAAGCATGTGTTGGGTCAGAAGTTAATTAAGCGATTTGGTAAAAAACTGAAAGGAATGAAAATTGCTCTCTGGGGATTGGCGTTTAAACCGGGAACGGATGACATGCGTGACGCTCCTTCAATAGTATTTTTAAAACAGATGATCACGCGGGGTGCAGAAATTGTTGCCCATGATCCCGAGGCGATGGGGGTTGCTCAGAAAGAATTGCCAACGAAATGGCTTAAGTCGGGGCAATTGAAATTAGTGGAAGATCAAAATGCTGTATTTAATGACGCCGATATTTTTGTGTTGATCACAGAATGGAAACAATTTAGAAACCCCGATTTCAAAATGATCAAACGAAAAATGCGGGGCAATTATGTTTTAGATGGCCGCAATCAATATGACCCCGAAAAATTACGCGCGATAGGATTGATTTACGAGGGAATTGGAAGAGCCGAAAGAAAATAATAGAGAGGTTGTATGGCTGTTTTACTTCCAGTCATTTTAGCAGGAGGAAGTGGCACACGATTGTGGCCGCTTTCTCGAGCAGAAAAACCGAAACAGTTTTTATCGCTGATCAGTGATAAAAGTTTGTTGCAGGAGACGGTTCAAAGAACAAAGGCTTTTACCGACGTTTTGCCACCGCTCGTTATCTGTAATCATCAACACCGTTTTTTGGTGGCGGAACAACTTCAAGAAATGGGTGTTAAGCCCTCAGCAATTATCATCGAACCGATGGGTCGGAATACGGCGCCGGCAATTACTATTGCTGCTTTATTCGCTCAGGAAAGATTCAAAGAGGCTTTGCTCTGTGTGATGCCGTCGGATCATGTGATTGGCCGGTTAGAAAATTTTTATCAAGCGCTTGAAGTGGCGCGCCGACAGGCGAGCCATAATAAATTAATTACGCTCGGTATCGTGCCGACGCATGCTGAGACGGGCTTTGGTTATATTCAAAGAGGCGCCGCAGAGGTAGGCGACTCCATCTATCCTGTCAGTCGATTTGTCGAAAAACCCGATATTGAAACAGCCAAGCAATATGTTGCACAAGGGGATTACTACTGGAATAGCGGGATGTTTGTATTTTCAGCCTCACGATTTTTAACAGAAATCAAAGCGTATGAACCGGCTATTTTTTCCGCTTGTTTAAAAGCCTTCCAACAGCGACAAGAAGATGCAGATTTTCTTCGACTCGAGCCAAAAGCTTTTGAAAGCAGTCCCTCAATATCGATTGATTATGCCGTGATGGAAAAAACAACGGATGCGATGGTTGTACCGATGGACGCAGGATGGTCTGATGTGGGGTCGTGGCAAGCCTTGTTTGATATGAGTCCAAAAGATCAAGAAGGCAATGTGCTTCGAGGCAATGTGGTGGTTGATCAGACGACTAATTGCTATTTGCGTGCTGAGCATCGATTGCTCGCGGTAGTTGGGGTGAATGACTTGATCGTGATTGAGACGGAAACGGCGGTTTTGGTCGCAGATAAAGCGCATGCGCAAAACATAAAACGGTTCGTGGAATCATAAAAGTAGCATAACTATTGAGCGCGCTCTTGTATCATCAAGATCTCGGTGAATAGTTACAAAGTAGCGATCAAATAGTATTGTTTAGGATGTAAGATTTGTTAAACTGGCATGAAACTTTCTTAGACTAACAGATGGGATTTTTTATGAAGGGTATTATTTTAGCAGGCGGCGCGGGCACACGATTGCATCCCGCCACGTTATGTACCAGTAAGCAATTACTACCCATTTACGATAAACCGATGATCTACTATCCACTTTCGGTATTAATGCTGGCCGGTATTCGAGATATTTTAATTATATCCACTCCTCGCGATTTGCCACGCTTTAAGGAATTATTGCAAGATGGGTCAGCGTGGGGATTACAGTTTAGTTATGCCGAACAAGAAAAACCCGCAGGTATTTCGCAAGCGTTTATTATTGGCGAATCATTTATTGGCAATGATTCGGTGTGCTTGATTTTAGGCGATAATATTTTTCATGGAGAAGGTTTTAGTCAGCAACTCCAAAAAATCGCTTTGAAAAAACAAGGCGCCACGGTTTTTGGCTATTATGTCAATGATCCGGAGCGATATGGCGTGGCTGTTTTTGATGAGCACAATAAAGTGACCGCCATTGAAGAAAAGCCAAAAACACCTAAATCTCATTATGCGGTGACAGGATTATATTTTTACGACAATCAGGTTGTTGATTTTGCTAAATCTTTAAAGCCTTCTGCGCGCGGAGAATTAGAAATCACCGATTTAAATAATTTATATATTCAAAAAAATCAGCTGGACTTGGTGAAGCTGCATCGCGGGTTTGCTTGGTTGGATACGGGTACGCATCATGCCCTATTAGAAGCTTCTCATTATTTTGCCGTATTGGAAGATCGACAAGGATTGAAAATTGCGGCACCTGAAGAAATTGCTTGGCGAATGAAATATATTACGGATGAACAATTACAACGTTTGGCTGAGCCATTAAAGAAAAATGAGTACGGGCAATATTTGTTGAAATTATTAGAAGAATCTATGTGAGGAATATGAGCATGTATCGACCTAAAAACATATTGATTACTGGTTCAGCGGGGTTTATTGGTTGTAATTTCGTCCGTTATATTTTAACACAAGATCCATCGGTTAATATCGTGAGCTTAGATAAATTAACGTATGCGGGGAACCAGGAAAATTTACCTCAGGATAGCCGACATATTTTCGTGCAAGGGGATATTCTGGATCGCTCGCTCGTGCTTCAGCTTCTGCGTGATCATGCAATTGATACAATTGTTCATTTTGCAGCAGAAAGTCATGTCGATCGTTCTATTACCGGGCCTTCAGTATTTGTCGAAACCAACGTACTAGGTACATGCACTTTGTTAGATGCCGCGAAACAATATTGGTTAGAAGAAAAAAAATTCAATGCGGAGCATTGTCGATTTCACCATATTTCAACGGATGAAGTGTATGGTCAATTAGACTTGCATGATCCTGCTTTTACAGAAACAACGCCTTATCATCCAAGCTCTCCTTATTCCGCATCAAAAGCGTCCTCCGATCATTTCGTGCGGGCTTATCATCATACTTATGGCTTGCCGATCACGCTGTCTAATTGTTCGAATAATTATGGTCCTTATCAGCATGACGAAAAACTCATTCCGACGGTCATTCGCGCTTGTGTTCATCAGCAATCGATTCCTGTTTATGGCAATGGACAAAATGTGCGGGATTGGCTGTATGTTGAAGATCATTGTGAGGCGATTTATACTATTTTAAATCGAGGGCAAGTAGGTGAAACCTATAATATTGGTGGGCAATGTGAGCGAGATAATTTATCGCTTATTAAAGCAATTTGTACCCTGATGGATGCGTTACGGCCTATTGGGCAAAAACATGAAACATTAATTTCGTTTGTGAAGGATCGTGCTGGGCATGATTTTCGATACGCGATTGATAATACCAAAATCAAATCACAATTGAATTGGATGCCCAAGTACGATTTGAATATGGGGTTAGCGTCGACGCTACAATTTTATTTAGCGAGATATATTGCTCACGAATGAGATTTTTGGGGTAACTCCCCAGCTGGGATCGTGATGATACAAGAACGTTCCTTCGAGCGCGCTGAGCAGTTACGACGAAGGTAGACAGTACGAGTTTCGTACTTTATGAGGCGTTTTTACGTCGTCATTGCGAGGAGCGTGAGCGTCGAAGCAATCCAGTTCTGATGCTGGATTGCTTCGACTGCGCCTCGCAATGACATAGGAATAATAGTGTGATCTGTCGCATAATTTAACAAAGCGCGAACGCGTGTACAGTAGGAGGAAAAATGAAAGCAGTGATTTTAGCGGGTGGATTAGGTTCTCGTTTATCGGAAGAAACAGAGCTTAAACCCAAGCCCATGGTTGAAATTGGCGGCAAGCCGATTTTATGGCACGTCATGAAAATTTATTCGACTTATGGGGTGACTGAATTTGTGATTTGCCTTGGGTATAAAGGATATGTGATCAAAGAGTATTTCGCGAATTACTTTTTGCATATGGCAGATGTCACGTTTGATATGCGTAATAATTCCATGCAGATACATCACCAATCCGCAGAACCTTGGAAAGTGACGTTAGTCGATACAGGTGATAACACGATGACCGGCGGACGCTTAAAGCGAGTAAAACCTTATATTGAAAACGATGAATCATTTTGTCTCACTTATGGCGATGGCGTGGGTAATGTTGATATTGCCGCGGTTATTGCATTGCATCAAAAAGAAAATCGTCTGGCGACCGTGACAGCGATGCAGCCACCGGGACGGTTTGGCGCTTTAGAATTTACCGGCAATCAGCTAACGAATTTTGTTGAAAAACCGCATGGCGATGGTGGATGGATTAATGGCGGATTTTTTGTACTTTCTCCGAAAGTTATCGACTATATCGCGGGTGATGCGACTCTATGGGAACAAGAGCCGATGCGAAATTTAGCAAAAGATGGACAGATGAGCGTTTATTTTCATGACGGGTTTTGGCAGCCGATGGATACGTTGCGAGAAAAACAATTATTGGAAAGTTTATGGGCCTCGGGCAAAGCGCCTTGGAAAGTATGGGAATAATTTATTATGTTTGAAAAGAGTTATCACGGTCGAAAAGTTTTAATCACAGGGCATACTGGGTTTAAAGGATCCTGGTTAGCAGCTTGGCTGACTCAGCTCGGTGCGAATGTCGTTGGCTTGTCTTTGAAGCCCAATACAACACCGTCTCATTTTGATTTGCTTCAATTGCCGATTGATTCCCATTTTGTTGATATTCGCGCGCAAGATGCAGTCGCGAAAGTGATACGTGATGTGCAGCCGGAAATTGTTTTTCATTTAGCCGCACAACCGTTGGTTCGTGATTCTTATTTGGATCCTTTATATACCCTCGAAACTAATATCATGGGAACGGCCAATTTATTACAAGCGTGTCGACAGGTCGACAGTATTCGATCGATTGTCGTTGTTACATCGGATAAGTGTTACGAAAATAAAGAGTGGGTTTGGGGCTATCGAGAAAATGATCCGATGGGTGGGTATGATCCTTATAGCGTGTCGAAAGGCTGTTCTGAATTAGTGACGGCCAGCTTTCGAAACGCCTATTTTAATTTAGATCAATATGGGCGAACACACCATGTTTTAGTGGCGAGTGCAAGAGCCGGTAATGTGATTGGCGGAGGAGATTGGGCCAAAGATCGATTAATTCCGGATATTGTTCGGGCGACGGTGAAGCGAGAAACCGTGCCAATTCGATGTCCGCATGCAACAAGACCCTGGCAGCATGTATTGGAATGTTTGAGCGGTTATTTATGTTTAGGCGTTAAATTATTGCAAGGGGATAAGCAATTTGCAGAAGGCTGGAATTTCGCACCTTCGTCGAGTGGCGAAGTGCCGGTGCAGGCAATTGTGCACCTCATGCAATCTTATTGGCCGCAATTAGCTTATGAGGTGATCGCACAGACCAATCAATTGCATGAAGCGCATTTGCTTAAATTAGACGCATCCAAGGCCAATATTTTATTGAAGTGGAAAAGTGTGTGGGGGCTCGAAGAAACTATTCAAGCGACGACAGAGTGGTACCGTGATTTTTATGAACGTGAAAAAATCATGACGATGAAAGATATTGATCATTATGTGAATAGCGCGAAATCGATAGGATTGTGGTGGGCTGATTAACGCAAGTTGTGCAAAACGCGAAACTTGTAAATAAATAAAAAGGTGTGATATGAGCGAAGCAGAACAACTAAAAAAAACTATTTTGGAACAGGTAAAACAGTATTATGAATTGGTGCATTCACCGAAGCATAAAAAGTTTTTGCCCGGGCAATCTCGAGTGCCTTACGCGGGACGCGTATTTGATGAGCACGAGATGACCAATTTGGTTGATGCGGCGCTGGAATTTTGGTTAACCGAAGGCCGTTTTACGGATCAATTTGAAAAAAGCCTAGCGAAAAAATTAGGTGTGAATTTTTCATTGCTCGTAAACTCAGGTTCATCCGCTAATTTGTTGGCCTTTATGACATTGACGTCTCCGTTATTGGGGAAACGACAAATTCAAAGAGGCGATGAAGTGATTACCGTAGCCGCTGGTTTTCCAACCACAGTGGCGCCGATGATTCAATATGGCGCTATTCCTGTTTTTGTTGATGTAGTTGTTGAAGATGGCACTTATAACATTGATTGCAAATTGCTTGAACAAGCCTTATCCGAAAAAACAAAACTGGTGATGGTTGCACATACATTGGGTAATCCCTTTGATTTAGCGCAAGTGAAAGCATTTTGTCAGCGCCATCAATTATGGTTAATTGAAGATAATTGTGATGCCTTAGGATCACGTTATCAAGGCCGGTATACAGGCACTTTTGGTGATATTGGCACGAGCAGTTTTTATCCACCCCATCATATGACGATGGGAGAGGGTGGCGCGGTTTATATGAACGACCCGTTATTAAAAACGATTGCTCGCTCGATGCGTGATTGGGGCAGGGATTGCATTTGTCCTTCGGGAAAAGATGATACTTGCCAACGCAGGTTTGCCACACAGCATGGAATATTGCCTGTTGGTTATGATCATAAATATGTGTACTCCCATTTTGGTTATAATTTAAAAGCGACGGATTTACAAGCTGCGATTGGGTGCGCACAACTGGAAAAACTAGAGGCGTTTACGGAAAAACGAAAAAATAATTGGCAGCATCTCTATGACGGACTGAAATCGTTAACTCAATATTTTGTTTTGCCACAGGCAACGCCGAATACCGAACCGAGTTGGTTTGGTTTTTTACTCAGTGTAAAGCCATCGGCTGGATTTAGTCGCAGCGAGATCGTGAATTTTCTCGAAAATCATGGGGTTCAAACGCGTATGTTATTTGCTGGTAATTTAACGCGACATCCTTGCTTTGACGAGTTACGACGAAAAAATACGGGCTATCGAATGGTGGGCGATTTAACTCATACGGACTTTATTATGCACCACACTTTTTGGGTGGGTGTTTACCCCGGCATGTCAACGGAGCAATTAGATTATATGATCAAAATGATTTGTGATTTTGTTGCTCGATAACAGGGATAGTGGATGCTATGAAAAAACTTAATCCGTTAGCGTCAGATTTGAATTTTATTTTGGATCACACCCAGCCTTATTGGGGTGAATTAAAAAATCAATCGATTTTTATAACGGGTGGAACAGGTTTTTTTGGGTGTTGGTTTTTAGAAAGTTTATTGTGGGCTAATCAAAAATTCCATTTAAATTGTTCTGTTTGTATATTAACGCGCGATGCGGAAGCCTTTAAAAAAAAATCCCCCCATTTAGCGAACGATCCCGCGCTTCGCTTTCATCTCGGTGATGTGAGATATTTTACTTTTCCGGCCGGTGCGTTTTCATACATTATCCATGCAGCGACGGAAGCCAGTGCGCAATTGAATCGAGAACATCCTGAAGTGATGTTTGATACGATTACGTCAGGGACCAGACACGTGCTCGATTTTGCTAGATATTGTGGCGCAAAAAAATTGCTATTTACAAGTTCGGGAGCTGTGTATGGAGCGCAACCCGCCAATGTCAATTTTTTAAGTGAGTTATATGAAGGCGACCCAAAGAGTATGGGCGAAAAAGCGCCTTATGGCGCAGCTAAAAAAATGGCGGAAGATCTTTGTATTCATGTGGCTAATACCAGTTCATTAGAAGTCAAAATAGCACGTTGTTTTGCATTTGTAGGGCCCTATTTGCCCTTGGATACGCATTTTGCAATTGGTAATTTTCTTTTAGCGGGCTTGCATCAGGAACCTATTCATATTCAGGGGGATGGTACGTCTTACCGTTCGTATTTGTATGCAGCGGATTTGATGATTTGGTTGTGGACGATTTTATTTCGAGGGGAAAATAAACGACCTTACAATGTGGGCTCTGATCGAGCGATTTCTATTACACAGTTAGCGCATGTGGTGGCGAGTGCGTTTGAGCCAAGTGTCAGAGTTGAAATCTCAAAAAAACCGATTTTAGGGAAACCAGCAGAACGCTATGTTCCCTCGATCGAACGAGCAAGAAAAGAATTAGGGTTGCAACAACGTGTGAGTTTAGTTGAGGCTATCCAAAAAACGAAAGAATGGCATAATAATAGAGGATGAAAAAAATGATTCGATTAAGTAATTACATCGCCAATTGGGCAGTATCAAAAGGCATCAAACATGTGTTTTTGATGGTGGGTGGCGGAGCAATGCATTTAAACGATGCGCTCGGAAAAACCCCAGGATTAGAAACGGTTTTTTGGCATCATGAGCAAAGTTGCGCTATCGCGGCGGAAAGTTATGCGCGATTAACGGGTCAATTACCCTTGGTCAATGTAACGACAGGACCGGGCGGATTGAATGCGCTCAATGGTGTATTTGGTGCGTGGACCGATTCTATTCCGATGTTTGTTATTTCAGGTCAGGTGCGTTATGACACAACAGTGCGCGGTTCTGGCATATCTTCATTACGACAAATGGGCGATCAAGAATACGATATCGTGCGATCAGTTGAACCGATGACAAAATATGCCGTGATGGTGACGGATCCGAAAACGATTAAATATCATTTAGAAAAAGCATTCTTTTTAGCCACGAATGGACGACCGGGCCCTGTGTGGTTAGATATTCCATTGAATGTGCAAGGGGCGATGATCGATGAAACGAGTTTGGAATCCTATCATCCGGAAGAAGATTCATCAGTCGAAAAATTGCCGACGTTGGATCCAACTATTTTTACGCAAATTATCGAACGATTACAAAACGCACAAAGACCTGTTTTGCTAGTGGGGACCGGCGTGCGTACCGCTCGCGTGCAGAATGAATTGTTACAACTCGTTGACCAATTAAAAATCCCCGTTGTGACTGCTTGGAATGCGCATGATTTAGTCCCCAATGCGAACCCGTATTATATCGGGCGACCGGGAACTGTGGGTGATCGTGCAGGAAATCTGGTGGTTCAAAATGCTGATCTTTTGTTGGTTTTAGGGTGCCGATTAAATATTCGTCAAATTGGGTATAATTGGCAAACATTTGCAAGAGCTGCTTATAAAATCATGGTCGATATCGATTCGAATGAATTAAAAAAACCCACGTTAAATATCGATTTACCGGTTCAAAGTAATCTATCTAATTTTATGCCGAAACTTTCTGAAGCACTCAAAAAACAACCTATCCATGAAAAATCAGATTGGATCGATTGGTGCCGCGAGCGGCGTAAAAAATATCCCGTTGTGTTAAATGAATATTGGGATCGTAAAGAGTTGATTAACCCGTATTGTTTTGTCGAGGCGCTTGGCGACCAACTCCCTGAAAATCAAGTGATGGTTTCGGGTAACGGCAGCGCTTGCGTCATGTCATTTCAAGCGATGCAAATCAAAAATGGTCAGCGATTATACACCAACTCGGGATGTGCCTCGATGGGGTATGATTTACCCGCCGCCATTGGCGCTTGTGTGGCTTCCGATAAAAAGAAAATCGTATGTATTACGGGAGATGGGAGTTTTCAATTGAATTTGCAGGAATTAGCGTTGCTTCCTTATCATGGTTATCCGGTGAAGATTTTCATTTTAAATAATAATGGTTATCACTCTATTCGACAAACGCAGATAAACTTTTTTGGAGAACCTTTAGTAGGGTGTGATCCCGAAACGGGGATCGATTTTCCTGATCTTGAAAAATTAGCGGCGGCTTATCGGATACGATATGAACGCTGTCAAACTCATCAGGAAATGCCAGGCGTTATTCAGAAAGTGATGGCAGGAAATGATCCAGTGATTTGCGAAGTGATGTTGACGATTGATCAGGCTTTTGCGCCAAAAGCTTCTTCAAAACGGTTACCGAATGGGAAAATTGTTTCACGGCCATTAGAAGACTTAGCACCATTTTTAAGCGAACAGGAGCTAAAAGAGAATATGATTATTGATGTAATGCCAGAATAATTTACTGAAAGGAGATAATGATGCAAAATATTTTGCTGACAGGAGGTTCAGGAGATATAGGGGCGGCTATTGGGCAAAAATTTATACGAGAGGGATGTTCCGTGATAGCACCTTCGCGCACAGAAATGGATTTGCTGGATATGCCCTCGATTGATCATTATATGGAAGCGCTTCATCAACCGATTCATGCTTTTGTCCATTGCGCAGGGATTAATTTTCCCAAGCCTTTTGAGACTATTGCGTGGGATGATTTATATCGAACGATGCAAATTAATGCGTTTTCATTTTATCGTATTACGCAACATTTAGTGAAAGGGTATAGAGCGCAACAATCGGGTTTTGTTTTAGGTGTTTCTTCTATTTATGGATCTATTGCGCGAAAAGGCCGTTTTTCTTATACAGCTTCAAAATACTGTTTGCGCGGCATGGTGAAATCATTGGCGTTGGAGCTGGGCGCTCATAACGTTAAATGTAATTCATTGTCGCCCGGTTTTGTTGATACGAAATTGACTCGGCAAAATAACAGCGACGCGGTGATTGATTCTCTCAAAAAGAAAGTGCCGTTAAATCGTTTGGCGCATGTAAATGATATTGCGGACGCGGCTTATTTTTTATGTTCGGATCAAAATAAATATATTAATGGACAAGATATCATTATCGATGGTGGATATACCTCGGGAGGATTTCAGGAATGAAGACAGGCGTTGAATTTTTTATCGAAGATAAATCCTTTGTCTTATCGAAAGAGGCGATTGGCGCACATCAATTTACGGTGAAGTCGATGCCTCGTCCTTATCCAGTTGCTTTGAATGAAGATCTTGAGCCATTTCAGTGCGCACAAATTCTGATGTCACAAAATCAACATAATTTAATGTTGGTCGATGAAAAGGTTTTTAATCTGTATAAAAAAGATTTTCAATTTGACGAAAAGAGAGTCTTTCAAGCGCCTGCGACAGAAGAGTTTAAAACATTTACAGGCGTGTTAGCAGTTTTAGATTTTCTCAATGATCATGGGTTCACCAAAGCAGAAAAGTTAATTGTGATTGGTGGGGGTATTATTGAAGACATTGGCGGGTTTGTCGGCGCTTGCTATCGACGAGGCATTCGTTGGGTGTATTTTCCCACGACATTATTGGCTATGAGTGATAGTTGTATCGGCGGAAAGACAGGCATTAATTATCATCAAGCAAAAAATCAAATTGCGCTTTTTTCTGCGCCAGCAGAGGTGATTATTAACCCCTCTTTTTTGCATACGTTAGCCCCGGCTGATATTCAATCAGGATTGGGAGAGATTTTAAAATTGATGGTGATTGGCGGAAACACTATGATCGATGTTTATCAACGCTATGTTAAAAATGGACGTGTCGATAATTTTAGCGATTATTCAAAACTGCTTTTTTCAGCATTAGCAGTTAAGAAAGCCGTGATAGAGGAAGATGAGTTTGAAGTACGTTATCGAAAAGCGTTGAATTATGGGCATACATTAGGTCATGCGATTGAATCGTTATCAGGTTATCAAATCGCGCATGGCCAAGCGGTTGTGATTGGTATGATTTTGGCCAATGAACTCAGCGCGCGTCGAAACATTTTAAATGAGCGAGAAAAAAAGCAAGTAAACCAATTGTGTTTTGACTTGTTGGATGAGCGCGTTATGCGTATTATGCGAGAGTTAGATATTACTCAACTGCTTTCTTATCTTCGCCGAGATAAGAAAACAGAAGGAACGGCGCTTAATTTTATATTGTTGACTGCTGTTGGGAAGCTTCAGTTAATGAAATTAGAATTAGATGCGGTATTACAGGATGAAATCGCAGTCATTATGGAAGGCACTTTTAAAAATTAATGAGGAGGCTTCAGTATGAATAAGTTAGAAAAGCAAATGGTTAGTTTATTAAGTGAGATGAAAGATCGCTATCATGTGGGTGGGATTAAAGCGGAGTTTGAAGCAGAAGGAACGCGACTTGAAGAAGCGATGCGGTTAAAAGATGTCGTTTCAGCTGCGGGGTTAGGATTGAATATTAAAATTGGTGGATGCGAAGCAATTAAAGATATGTTTGATGCGATTAGTATCGGTGCTGAACGCATTATCGCGCCGATGGTCGAAACGCCTTATGCTTTAAGAAAATTTCTGAAAGCAGCCCATATCGCCTACGGAGACTCTATCGACGAAGTGGATCTCTTAGTGAATGTGGAAACAATTACGACTTACCATAACTTCGATGAGATGCTCAAAATCCCAGAAATTGCTGAATTAGATGGGATTGTTATGGGGCGAGTTGATTTCACAGGGTCTCTTGGGCTCGGCCGAGAGTCTGTGAACAAACCGGAGATGTTAGAAAAAACATTAATCCTGGCAAAAAAAGCAAAAGAGAAAGGCCTGCAAGTGGTTGTAGGCGGGGGCGTTTCAGTCGATTCGCTGCCATTTTTTAAAGCTTTCCCAGCGGGACATTTAGATCGATTTGAAACCAGAAAAGTTATTTTTAATTGCCCTGGTGCCATTGATAACCCAGAAATTGCTTTTTTAAAGGCGGTCGAGTTTGAGTTGATGTGGTTAAAAAATAAAAGAGATTATTATCAACGTATTGCGAAAGAAGATGAAGATCGTATTGTGATGATGGAAACGCGGTATCGTAAAGCGATCGAACAAATTGAGCGATAATCATTAGTGTAAAACAATCTCAAGAGATGGCCGGTGTATCATTTTTTTGCTCAGTTAGTGAAAGATAAAAAATTTCGATTATTTATTTTAGTTGGCATTTTGAATACTATTTTCGGGTATAGTATTTTTTCGTTATTGGTGTTTTTAGGGCTCCACTATACACTGGCCATTTTTTTAGCGACTTGCTTGGGTGTTTTATTTAACTTTAAAACAATCGGCGGCATCGTCTTCAAAAATTCCAATCATCGGTTAATTTTTAGATTTTTTGGCGTTTATGCCATACAGTATGTTGTCAATGTATCGCTGATTAAATGCTTATTGTTGTTATCGTTGAACGTTTATCTGGCAGGGGCTTTGTCGACACTTTTTTGCGCGATAGTGTCCTATCTATTAAATAAGCACTTTGTATTTGAGGCAAAACGATGAAGTTGATTACTATTGTGACTGCTTGTTATAATGAAGAAGAAAATATCAACGCAGTCTATGAGCAAGTCAAAGCGGTTTTTGAAACACTGCCTCAATATCGATATGAACATTTATTCATTGATAATGCGTCCCAAGATAAAACCGTGGAAATTTTAAAAACAATCGCGAAAGACGATAAAAATGTAAAAATTATCGTGAACGCTCGCAATTTTGGTCATATTCGCTCACCTTCTTATGCCTTACTGCAAGCAAAAGGCGACGCCGTGATTTCTATTGTGGCGGATTTACAAGATCCGCCAGAAATGATTAAGGCATTCCTTCAGAAATGGGAGGAGGGTTATCGAATTGTCATTGGGGTTAAAGAGAAAACAAACGAAAGCAAAGGGTGTGCTGCTATTCGAAAGTTTTATTATCAATTGATTACCAGGATTTCTGAAGCGCCGCTCGTTAAAGATTTTACGGGGTTTGGGCTCTATGGTCAGTCCGTTATTCAAATTTTACGTGAAATGGACGATCCTTATCCTTATTTTCGAGGCTTGATTGCTGAAATTGGTTTTGAAATTGCCCGAATTCCTTATGAACAACCGCCTCGCAAAGAAGGAAAAACGAAAAATAATTTTTATACGCTTTTTGATATGGCGATGCTGGGTATTACTAGCCATTCTAAAGTGCCGATTCGCATGATGACGATTGTGGGGTTTATATTGTCATCGATCAGTTTTTCGATGGCGGTTGTTTTTTTATTGTTGAAGCTTATGTTTTGGCATCATTTTAATGTCGGTATTGCGCCGATGCTAATCGGCTTGTTTTTCTTTTCATCCGTCCAGTTGTTTTTTATTGGTATGTTGGGTGAATACATCGCTGCTATTCATACGCAAGTCTTGAAAAGGCCGCTCGTGATAGAAAAAGAACGTGTGAATTTTGATGTATAGTTCGTGCTACCATCATAGGAATACGTGGAATCCCAATAAAATTCCCACGTTTTTATGTGGGAATTTTTACTAATTGATAAAAGAAAAAACTTTATCCGTGCGGCTTTCTCATCGGAAAGTCCGTGCGCTTTAGAATAACAATTGGATAATTCCCTTCAGTAGATAGCATAGCGATCTGCTGATATGTTCCGTCATGGGTCATTTGGGTGATGACCTGTTGAATTTTTCGCTGTCCACTTGGTTTTCCCTGTCGAAAGATTTCTTCATGTATTTTCCATGCTGATTCGGGAAACAACATGTCTAATATCAGTTTTGGTTTTTTGTGCACCAAGTACTCAGCTGTTTGCTCTGCGTATGTATCAGAGCAGACATCGAAATAACATACTGTCGTATAGGCGGAATATGTTCGATCAGATAAAATATTGAACAGAGAAATGTGGGGGAAAAAGAACACATCATCGGAAGGTGAGCTGTTCTTTGAAATCAACGAAAAAACATGTTCAAAAAGTAATTTATCTCTTAGAGAAATCCTCATTCCTTTTAGTCGAGGGATAGTTGTTGTTTCTGTTGCAGTGCGGACATCTGGTTCTCCCCATCCCCACCAATAATAAGGTGTAGCATATTTTTGGGATGAGATAAGGATAATAGCTGCGATGCCGATGGTTATTGTCGCAAATTTAACAGGGTACATAAAATATTTGTTTTTATAATTCGACCAAAATAACAACAAACAGAGAGGTAAACCAAACATGAAAGCAGAAATCTCAAGAACGCCGGACATTGCATGACTATATGCCCACATTGCTGCAAAGACGATCCAAAATAATTTGCTTCTTAAAACCATGTTTTGCGGATTTTTATACCATCGATAAGTATAGGTAATCAAAGACAGTAACAAATAAAAAACACATAGGATTATTATCTTTTGAGTGAGCGCATTTATGTTGTCTAGCAACATAAATTTCGTAATGATCGATTTATCCCAATAAGTATAACCATAAGCAATAATGATTAGTATGCCGTATAATATATAAACCGGCTTGTCCTCGACTGTTTTAGTCTCTTGAAATCTTTTGGCAAATAAATGATAGGCAAATAATGTAGAGACTATCATGATTAATGGGAATGATTTGACTCCATTGAATAATCGCGGAATGAAGCCGAACAAAATTTCAGATGGGGATCCTTTGCTTTCGCTGGTTAGAAAAACGATTTTAAGATATGGTGCAAAGGCATGATGTGAGATTAACCAAATGATTATTATAGAAGTAATAATGGCGAAACCCAATCCAAAATAGGCGATGGTAATTAACAAACGGCGATATTGGGCTAAGCGCAGATAATGCCCTATCATAATCAGCAGCAGCGTTATGAGCATGACCATGCTTGTCGACTGTTTCAAAAAAAATAAGATTGCGATGAATATGCCCGCGGCAATATAACCATGGGAAACCTTGTTGATTTTGTTCAACGCGTTTTCAAAAATACAAGCGGTAAGTAAAGAGATTAAAAAAGCTGTTTGGTAATAGGAATAGGGCAAGTCCACATTGAAACTGCTATAGAAGAAAATACCTAATAGCGTTGCAATGAAGGCGGCATTGGGTTTGAAATTCTTTTTAAGGATGTAGAAAATCAAGCATGAAATAACCACCCGTTCTACTACGCCGTATAGTCTTAAAACGATTAAGTCCTCCCCAAATAGTTTATGTAACGTATGTATCAGCAGGAGGAAAAGTGGTGGAATATGGAGGTAGAAATCTTTGTATGGAAATTTTCCTGCCTTCATCAGCAAACAATCATAATCGAACCAGCCTTCTTGAGCTGGAACATATTTGTTGAATGATAAAAGCATGTATCCAGCTATGACAAGACATATCATACAGTAGGGAAAAATATCATTTATTTTTTTAGAGTTCATGTTAAATTTTCCACGGGAATATTTATTTTGCATATTAAAAATGAACAGCAAATTATTTTGTTCTCTTATACACTGTAATTAATTGAGCGGATTGAATGGGTTGATAGTCATCTTTGACCGCATCAAAAATAACTTTTAAACTATTTAGTCGTGCGACTCGGTTAACCGAGTCTGCTAGGTCATCTTGAGAAGAACCCATGATGCTGGCCGCATTGATAATGTCTCTGGCGTAGGATCTATCAATATCAGAATCAACAAATAAATAGGTCGGTTTGTTGTTTTTAATGGTGTCTATGCAATCTTTGGTTTCAGCATCGCCAATGGCCAACCAAGGAACGTCAAAGTAAGGCATGGCGCTATATTTCCCCGCTAAAAAGGGCAGCATGTTGTCGTATTTCGAGATGATATAAATGCTATTGGAAGAAGAAAAAGATTGGATAAGGTTAATAGAGTCTAAAAAATAAGTTGGGCTTATAGTCGAAATAAACTTTGCTGTGGGAAGGTCCCATTCGTAGGTTTTATGGGTGCTAAAGACACGATCAAATTTTGCTTTTGTATAATAAAAATAAGCAACAGAGGGTAGGTAAATCATGCAAGCTAAAAGACCTATTGAAATTAAGTAAAGATGTTGTTTTTCTTTTAATGGGGTGTAATTTTCAAAAGCCAGCTTTAAGATGCTAAAGATCGCGATGATGAGAATAGAATTTAGCACCAGTAAATGTGTCAAGTCAGATCCCCAAATGTAATAAAGCAATGCTCCTTGAGAATATAGTACGGAAAAAAGCGCCACATAGGCAAAAGTATTTTTTTTAATGAGCGCATGAGAAATGACGATATAGCAGATACCGAGGAGCAGCAGAATTCCTATGAATAGGGTCCGTTTTAAATGGAATCCCAACAAGCCAGCCAAGTAGTAATTGTTCAACACCGTGGCGCCGATGTTAGTGGATTTATAGACGATTATGCCGATGGCGGCAAAAACAAGAAAAAGCCCTATCGAAGAAAGTTTGAGTAACTTTGTTTGATGGGAGAGTAACCATTTTGCAGACAGGGTGATGATTAAGGCAAAATAAGCAAATAAACCAAATTGAGGATTGGCGACAGTGGCTATTAACCCAGAAACAATGGCTAATATGAGGTACCACTTCTTTTCTCTGAGGAGGTATAGAAATAAAAAGCAAAAGATAAAAAGATCAAAAAAATGTCGAATGGGGTTAATGCCAGGTGCAATCAACAAAAAGTCGAAATTAATATAATTCAGAGCGGCTGTGCAGAGTAACAGGATGGGTACAACATAACGAATATCTTTAAAAAGCAGAATGAGCAATAGCAAGAAAAGGGCATAGTAAAAATAATAAAAAGAGAACAACGCTTTGATGTAATGATCTAATCGAATAGGACCAAAAAAGTGTAAAATGTCTTTTATAATGATGGTGTTAATATAGCCATATTGCATATAAACCTGATGGGGATTTTTGCCTAAATTAATTTCATTGATGGGACTTAGGACAAAATTTTGGTGATGAAAGAAAAATCGATTCAGGATTTGCCAATGCGTTTCAAGTTTATTGAGCGCAACAAATTTTTCTTCAGGTGTTTGCGCTATGAAAAAGGAATTGTCTTGAGTGTTTGTTTGTGATAGCCCCTCCCCCTGGTTTTGAGACATGCGATGAAATAAATAGATCAAACCGCTTTTTTCATTTTGCGTGTTTGCCCAGTGCAATAAATTTAATTTATCGTCAGTTGTTAAGTCGCCAATGACGCACAGTCCACCCCGATAATAATAAGTAGCCTGATCAAATACACCCTGTTTTATCGCAGCTAGCCAGGCTGAATTTTTTCTTTGGATGAGTTTTTGTAAGGAAGGTGTATTAGCGAGGGGAATACAATTGTCATCGATTACGGTATCTGTTTTTAGTCTTAAATCATATTTGCTATGAAGACCGATTAAATGATGAGTATTTATATATTGGGTGTTATCAACATAATGATCGGTTAGCCACGTTTGCTCGGGGATATCCCAAAATTCATTGATGACCTTAAGCTTGCCAAATACCATCGGTTGAAAAATAAAAATAAATTGCAATAAGACTATGCCTCCTAAAAGGTAATAGATCTTTTTAAGAAGATGAATCTGCAGAGCAATAGAGTGCGGCGTTGTGCAAGCTTTTCTTATTGAAGAACGAACCGCAAGTAGAGGATATAATGTAAAGTAGAATGCAAAAATCCATAGAGGGACTGATGCAGCTAGTACCACGTGAGTTTTATTGAGAACGATTAAAAGATTAATCGCAAAAGATAATAGAAGACTTAGCGAAGAACGAGCAATAGTGCGTTGGATGGTGTGAGTCGATAGAAATTGATAGCAAATAAAGTACAGGTAAAAATAACCAAAAAAGACTGGAATGGCGATTAGGTAACTTAAAATAGTTATAGGTTTTTCCGGAAAAAAAAACATATAACTCCATTCATGCATCGAAACAGGGATTTGTAATTTTGATTGCAGCAGTAAAGGAATAACGTATAAAAAATTGGCTAAACCGATTGAGAAAAGGATGAAAACAATAGTTAAATGTAATTGAATAAACGCATTTGTTTTTTTTCGACCAGTATTTAAAAGGCTATATAACATAATTATCCCGAGTTGTTTTTTCTTTAAATGATGAATTAATACTTACAAATTTATTATCGCCTGTATGTTTTTAACAGGGTCACCGCTAGCTAAGTCTCTTATAGTTTTACGAATGTTTAGGACAAAATAAGAAGGAGTGTCTAAAATGATTTGTTGAAAATATTTTTCGCGATATTGTTTTTCATTTTGCAAGGCTATTTTACGAACAATCAGTAAAACGGGTCGATTGTTGGAAAATTGTTTTAAAGAATTCAGATTCCGTTGGTCTATGAAATTATCGCCGAGATAGGCAGACATGATGGACTCGTCGCACCGATCAACGAAGCGCAGATAGCCTTTTAGCTCTCCTTGTCGATACCCTCTTGTGTTGACGAGAAAAACATAAGGCGCATGTATCGTGTTTTTGATTTGATTTAAAGAGTTAATGTCAGTATAGCCACGAATTTGTGTCCAAGATGACAGCATGATCGATATGCTTAGCGTGGCGCAGGCGATAACAATGCCGATTTTTATTTTTAATGTTTTAAGATTCGGGTTGTTATAAATGCTGCCGATAAAAAATGCAATTAACAACGGAGAAACGTCTGTGGCTAATTTATCGTAAAAATAGTTATAGGGCGGATATTGATGATATTGAATCATAAAACGGTCGTATAGGAAGAATGAGGTAATCCCGGCAATTAGCGTTAGTACGATGGGGTTTTTCCCCCATCGTCGGATTATTTCGTAAGCGACCCATAAAGATAATACGAAAATAACGAGATTAGAAAAATGGTGCAAAAGCAATACAGCGGCGCTCATGGCCAAGATTAAGAGTAAGTTTTTTCCTTTTCGCCAATAGGCAATGATACAGAATATCCATAAGGATAATAGTAGTACGGTTATGTTCAATACGAATGAGGTGTGTTTCGTGTAATAACTCCCAATGCAAGAAATGAATTTTTGTGGGTTAAGATACAGGTTGGTTAGGCTGACCAGATCAGAAGGAGTTGTCCATCGTGGTTGAGGATATCCGACGTTATTGATGTTGAGAGCGTTTGCCGATGTAAAACCAATGACTTTATGGCTTAACGGGAGGACGCTTAAAAACCCCAAGAGCATCGATAAAAGCATCAACCCGCTAGATTTTATAGTTTCTTTATTTCGTAATACCCCGCTGAAAAAAAGCGAGCCCAATATGATGAGCACAGCTAATATGTATAATTCACTGTATAGTGTGATTATAGCGCCTGACAGCAGAGTGACTATCAGTGAAATTTGCAGCCCATTTTTTTTTGTTATTGGCGTTGCTAGTAGGATAATAATTAAGTTCAGAAAAATAATGGCGAGGATGGATGGGCAAAACCCCTCTAAAATAAAGTATAAGAGCGATCCATTAAGGCTCATGGTTATTGCGGTGAAAAATATTCTTTTATCACTAGAAGGGTTAAAGAAAGCGGTATCAAATAAGAGGGAAATTGCCCATAAACCATGAAAGAAAATAATTAAAATAATAGGGTAGAGTAATTCGGCGATATTCGCATGCAAAACTTGCGCTATCGTGCCCGTTAGAAAAGGGAGCCCCCATCTCAATGCTGATCCGAGTATCTCGACGATATATACGCCGTTGAGTGGATTGATTTTATGACCGTCGGTAATCCACTGCGATGATGCTAAATAGGCGCTAATATCGGGGTTAAGGTAATGCGTTATGATGCCATCGTGATAATTACATAAAAGCAAGCTGAGAAATACGGTGATAGCTATGTATGTCAACACGAGTCCGTTGAGGCGCAGAGAAAGATTCATGATGCCTTTTTTAATTATCAAAAAAAACGCAATGGTAATAGATGTCATGGCGGTAAAGATTAGGAAGTCACTGGCTGAATATTGTCCGCGATATGTCGATAAATAATATACGCCGATCACAGTGAGCAAACAGGCGCTAATCAAAGGCGCCAAAGTTATAGCAAGAGCCAGCGGTTTTTTGTGCCACGACGTTAGTAGTAAAGAGAAGCCGATGCCTGTGATAAATAAGAGTAAGTAGGCAGAAATCATAGAATCAAACATAATGAATCTCTAAATTTTGATATGTCGATGAATGTTAGCGTATTTTAGCAAGGTTTTCATGCGGAATTTTAATTTACAGGAAAGTTGTTATGGTTTCTTGCGATTCTGTTTTTTAAAATCACCAAGCGGTGGAAACGCAGGTAAAATAGCGACCCATTGATTTTTCGCCAAAAACCATCCAAACGTCTGGACGTTCTTATATCATCACGATGAATAATTACTAAAAAACATGGTGGCCAGAGGCAGAATTGAACTGCCGACACAAGGCTTTTCAGGCCTCTGCTCTACCGACTGAGCTATCTGGCCATCGGTTGATTGCAAGAGCGCCTATTAAACCGATTGAGCTTTGTTGAGTCAAGTAATTTTTCAAAATCTGTTTTTCAATATCAGGCGTTTTATTTCTCTTGCTTGTTTTACCAGTATGTCGGAAAATACCTGACATATTGGATTTTTCAAACGAACCGCGTTTCCAGGTTAAACGCTGAGTGGAAGTTGAATGCTGATGAAAATCGAAACATTGAGAAAACGAGCAGGCCGAGAAGAGGTGGATTATTCCTTTATGATGTCTGCGCTCAGTCGCTATGCTTGTCCTCGAGAAAAAATTTCTGCTTGGTTAAAATCAGGCGAGCTCATTCGTGTCAAAAAAGGATTATACGTTTTTGGAGAATCAGCCGCTTTACATCCTTATTCAAAAGAAGTGTTGGCTAATCTTATTTATGGCCCCTCGGCGATTTCATTAACGTATGCATTGGGTTTCTATGGCCTCATTCCAGAACGTGTAGAAAGTGTGACTAGCATCACCAGTAATCGATATAAATTTTTTAACACCGCCGTGGGCGATTTTATTTACTATTATTTGCCAGCGCGCCAATATACGGTAGGTATTGTGCAAGCCACGTTGCTTCCGGATCAGCCTTTTTTAATTTCGACGCCTGAAAAAGCACTTTGTGATCAGCTTTATTTTATTGATAAGAGAGTGGCGTTGCAGCATGGCGATGATATGGAAAAGTATTTATTTCATCATTTGCGTATCGACGAAAATTTATTATTGAAATTTAAATTAAAATATCTCCAAGAAATAAATCATGTTTATCAAGATGCGCGAATTCGTTTGCTCATGCATTATTTAAAAAAAAGGAAATGAGGTCATGCATGATGTTATTAAACAAATTTTAAAAAAATATATTTGCCGATCTCAGCAAGATTATCTCAATTCGCTCAAAGAGATTTTCCAAGAGATCGCGCTGCTGGGATTGTGGCGTGCAAAATTTTTTGAAAAAGCGGCGTTTTATGGCGGTTCTGCGCTCAGAATTTTATATGGGTTGGATCGTTTTTCTGAAGACCTCGATTTTTCTCTTCTGCAAAAAAACAAGCATTTTAGTTTAGATGGTTATAATAAGGCAATCGCCAAGGAACTCGCCAGTTTTGGTTTTGAGGCCACTGTTCAAACGAAAATAAAGCCACAAGCTTCTTCAATTGAATCCGCATTCATCAAAGCAGAATCGAAAAAACAACTTCTTATGATCGATACCCCACCCGATATGCTGAAAGGGGTGCATCACATGCAAACAATTAAAATTAAAATGGAAGTAGACACTGATCCGCCGGGTTCGTTTAATACGGAAACTAAATTTTTGCTTTCACCCATTCCTTTTTCGGTGAAAAGTTTTACGGAGCCTTCTTTATTTGCTGGGAAAATTCATGCGTTACTGTGTCGGCCATGGATGGTTCGTGTTAAAGGAAGAGATTGGTATGATTTTATTTGGTATTTGTCCAGGCAAACGCCGGTTAATTTAACACATTTAAAAGCGCGGCTCGTTCAAAGTCACGCATGGGAGGAAAAAAAGACATTCGATCGATCGGCGTTGGTTGAGTTATTGCGCGAAAAAATTCAATCAACTGATTTCGAACAGGCAAAAAAAGATGTATTCCCTTTTATAAAAAATAGCGCTTCGATGACTTTATGGACAAAAGCTTTTTTTCTCACTATCTTGGAGAAGATACAAACGATGTCGGGTGAGTTATTGTCATGATGAAAATGAAAAAATTTATCCAATGCTTGTTGTGGTTACTGTTGTCTAGCATGGCGCTAAGTGTTTTCGCTTATAATCTACCTAATTTAGGTGATCCGTCTGAGCGATCTTTATCTCTACAGGATGAAAAGAATTTGGGCGAAAAATTCATGCAAGCGATTCGCAACCAGTTACCTTTAGTGTCGGATCCATTCGTCGTAAATTATATTCAAACATTAGGCGCCCATTTGGTGGCTAGTAGTCCCAAGCCAAAGCAACATTTTTATTTCTTTATCGTTCGGGACTCGAGCATCAATGCTTTTGCGGGACCCGCGGGTTATGTCGGCGTGAATAGTGGGTTGATTTTTACGGCACAAACGGAAAGCGAGCTGGCGGCGGTAATAGCCCATGAAACCTCGCACGTTATTCAGCGTCATATTGCACGTGGATTTGAGGAGCAAAAATGGCTGACATTATCCACAATCGCCGGCATGCTGGCGGGCATTGCCGCAGGCGTAAAAAATCCGAATGCCGGTATGGGGGTTTTAACGGCGGCAACAGCGGGTGGCGCGGAAAAAAGTTTGAGTTATTCACGTGATTTTGAACGAGAAGCGGATCATATTGGGATTCAGACATTAGCGAACGCGGGATTTGATCCTTGCAGTATGCCGACTTTTTTTGGTCGATTAGCCAAGCAATCTTCTTTAAACGGCGATCATGTGCCAGATTTATTGCGTTCACATCCCGTGACTGAAGAACGATTGGCCGATGCTTCCAATCGTTGTGAGCAGTTTCCTTTAAAAGCGCGCGTTCTGAATAGTGTTGATTATTTACTGATGCGTGTGCGTTTAGCGGATGAGTTGAATCTCGATCCCCTGAGCGCCGTGCGGCGATATGACATTTTATTGAAAAAACAGGGCAATGCGAATAATTTTATTTTGCAATATGGTTACGCGCTGGCTTTGTCTAAAGCGCATCGATTCAAGGATGCTTTACCGATTATTCAAAAATTAGTCGCGCAAAATCCGTCGATTTTGATTTTTCAAATTACTGAGGCTGAAATCGATGCCCAGATGAACAATCGCGATGCGGCTATGGTTATTTATAAAGCGTTAGCATCAGGTCATGCGAGTTATTATCCGTTCATGATGAGTTACGCGACATTTTTATTTCATACACAAGCGTATGTGCAAGCCCGAAAAGTTTTGGAACCTTACCAAGATCGATACCAGGAAGATGATGTTTATCTCGATTTATTATTTCAGGTGCAGGGACGGGCCCATGATTTGCTGGATGCTTATCAAACGCGTGCGCAACTCTATCTTTTATACGGCGACCTAAAAGGCGCTATACAACAACTCCAATTGGCTTTAGAATCAGCGCAAAATGATTTGTACCAAAAACGTAAAATCAATGAAAAAATCCAACAAATTAAGGATCAAATGAATGCGTCTTAGCCGTTTTTTGTCGTTTATTGTATTGGCCAGTTTTTTAGCCATATTAGCTGCTTGTTCTCCATCCCCACCGACTCATCAGGAGAATATTTGTACCATCTTTAATGAATATCCACAGTGGTATTGGGCTGCTAAAGACGTTCGAGATCGATGGCATATCCCGATCAGCGTGCTTATGTCGGTGATGTATTCTGAATCGCGCTTCACCGCGGCAGCGAAACCGCCGAGAGATAGGCTATTGTTTATTGTGCCATGGCAACGCCCATCGACCGCCTACGGCTATTCGCAAGCGCTCAATCAAACATGGCGCAATTATCAGGCGGATACCGGGCATCATAATGCGTATCGAGATGAATTTTCAGACGCAGCGGATTTTATCGGTTGGTATTCTCATCAAATTGCTTTACGCACGGGTATCCCGATCAGTAACAGTTCAGCTTATGCTATTTATTTGGCTTACCATGAAGGAATTACAGGGTATATTAATGGGAGCTATCGGAAAAAGCCCTGGTTGGTTTCATTGGCGAAACAAGTGCAATGTCGCGCTTGGGACTATCAAACACAATTGTTATCTTGTGAGAAAGATTTGCCACAAAAGCCGTGGTGGCGGTTCTAAAAAGGATCGACGAAACGAGTTGCTACGCGACATCACCCCACGGTCAAGCCGTGGGATGACGGACTGCGGAATCCAGTTTATGGGCTACGAAATTATCTAGAAAGATGATTATGGATGATGCGGCTTCTGGATTCCCGCTTTCGCGGGAATGGTATGAGTAAAAAGCAGGAACGTTTTTTTGAGAGATTGATTTTTTTTGAAAAATGAATGGAGCTGACGGCATGATGCCTCATGATGCGCTGAAACAACAGCCTGTCCCTTGTCCGCCTTTTTTTGGTGCTTGTTGTCTCGATGGATTAAAAACAGAACATATTATCCCTTACTTGAATTTACCGCATTTAGCCAAAGCACACTGGGGATTTAGCCAATTTGATGCCTATGCGCAAACCGTGTTAGATCAATTGATTCAAGAAGATCAGGATAAGAAAATTTTAGTGCCGAAAGCAGTGTATGGTTATTTTAGCTGTCAATCTGAAGCCGATGATTTAATTATTTATGCCGATCATGTTAGCCGCGAAATTTTATGTCGTTTTAATTTTCCTCGGCAATCAAAAGGGAATCGTTTATGTTTGACGGATTATTTTCGATCAACGCAAAGCGGGGACAGAGATGTTGTTGCCCTTCAACTGGTCACGAGCGGGCAAGGTATTTCCGATTATGCAAAAACATTATTCGAGCGAGCATATTATCAGGCCTATTTTTATTGGTACGGGTTAAGTGCTGCTTTTACGGCTGCGCTTTCGGAGTATGTCCATCGACGTATTCGTATTGAGTTGGGATTTTCTGCAGAAGAGCCCGCTCAAATGGACGCGGTTTTTCAGCACCGCTATCGAGGTGCTCGTTTTTCGCTCGGTTATTCTGCCTGTCCGGAATTGCACGATCAAGAAAAAATATTAATGCTTTTAAAAGCCGATCGTATTGGCGTGACATTGAGTGAAGCGGATGAGTTAGTGCCAGAAAGTTCGACTTCGGCGATTGTAGTATCTCATCCGCAGGCACACTGGTTTTTTATACAAGATTGAGGAAAGGCGTCGTTACATAGCCGCCATTGCCAGAAACGCAAGCGCTAAAACAGTCTCGATTTAGCCAATTTTTGGCTTTGCGTTCAGAATTCAATTTTTCATCTCTCCTTGTCCTTGATTTTTAGGATCTCGACGCATATCATCCTCAGACGAATTTTAGATTCTACAATTAAACCTTAATTTCAACTGAGGAGAACGTAAAATGGCAGATGCATTAGGTATGATCGAAACCCGAGGATTTATCGGTATGGTCGAAGCGTCCGACGCGATGGTTAAAGCCGCTAAAGTCACTTTGATCGGTTATGAAAAAGTGGGCGCAGGGCTGGTTACCGCCATTGTACGCGGTGATGTTGCCGCCGTTAAAGCCGCTACGGAAGCGGGTGCCAGAGCCGCTGAAAAAGTCGGCGAGTTGGTTTCTGTTCACGTCATTCCAAGACCGCATGATAACCTTGATTTAGTGTTTTCGTTAGGTCGTCAGGCAGAGGATAAGAAAAAGAAGTAAAAGGTTGATGAGCAGCGTCGTTTCGCGATGGTTCATCAGTTATCCTAGATCCCGCGGTCAAGCCGCGGGATGACGGTTGTGAAGCAATTCGTTTCCTTAATCTTCACGCCACAATTTTCAATCATCAAGTGTGTTTGAGAGTTTTTGTAGGGTGATCCACACGCGCTAAATTGAATCATTTTTTTAACAGGAGATTCTTCTATGCAGCTGGGCAAAGTGATTGGAACAGTTGTCTCTACAAGTAAAGATGAGAAACTAGAAGGGCTTACCTTTCAATTGGTCGAAGCAATCGACGCTGAAGGCAAGCCAACGGGTTCGATTGTTGTCGCGATTGATTCTGTCGGTGCGGGTGTTGGCGAAGTCGTACTGACTGCTGCAGGAAGTTCTGCGCGTCAAACGTATGTGACGAAAGATAAACCTGTCGATACGGTCATCATGGCGATTGTTGATGAATTAGAGCTGGGTGGCATCACGAAATATAAAAAAAACCAAGAAGCTTAATTAGAAGAGACAGGAAATTTTTATGATGATCGATGAGCGAAATATTAATGCGATTGTTGATCGAGTTGTGAGCCAGTTAGCGCCGAGCGCGACAAAAACCGAATCAAAACCTGTCGACAAAATCGTTTCATTGAAATCAGAACCCTATTCAAATGATTTAAAAAAAGGCTGTTTCGACGATATTGAATCAGCAGTTCAAGCAGCAAAAAAAGCGTTTTTAGATTATCAATCGATTCCTGTCGAGCAGCGCAAACAAATCATCGCGCGTATTCGAGAATATTGCCAAGCTCAGGTGAAAACCTTATCGCGTTTAGCATTAGATGAAACCGGGCTCGGTCGATACGACGATAAAATCATTAAAAACGAAACCGCCATTCATAAAACGCCGGGTGTTGAAGATTTAGAACCAACCGCGTATACCGGTGATCGAGGGTTAACGATTGAAGAACGTGCACCGTACGGATTGATTGGCGCGATTACGCCTTGCACAAATCCTTCTGAAACGATTATTTGTAATACGATCGGCATGATTGCCGGCGGCAATTCCGTTGTATTTAATCCGCATCCTTCTGCGAAAAAAACATCCGTGTTTACAGTTGATTTAATCAACCAAGCGATTATTTCAGCCGGCGGCCCGCCCAATTTGATTACGACCGTGTATCGTCCGACGATTCAATCGGCCCAAATCATGATGAAACATCCGTTGGTCAAATTACTTGTGGTGACCGGCGGCCCGGCGGTTGTTGAAGCGGCGATGAACTCCGGTAAAAAAGTGATTGCAGCTGGTCCAGGCAATCCGCCGACTGTGGTGGATGAAACTGCTGATTTTGATCAAGCGGCTAAAGATATTATTGCCAGTGCGAGTACCGACAACAATATTATTTGTGTCGTCGAGAAAAACATTATCGTCACAAAAAAAGCGGCCGATGAATTCAAGAAAGCGCTCGTGCGTCATGCAGCGGTTGAATTAAATTCATTGCAAGCCAAGCGAGTGGAATCGATTATTGTCGAGAATAATCATGCCAATAAAAATTGGGTCGGCAAAGATGTGCAGCTGATTTTAAAACAAATCGGGATGGACGTTGACCCTTCAAAGCGATTGGCATTTGCCGAAGTGCGTGCGGATCATCCATTTGCGCGACTCGAGTTATTGATGCCTGTGTTGCCCTTTATTCGTGCCAATGATATCGATGAAGCAATTGCAATTGCGTATCAATTAGAAGATGGCTGTTTTCATACGGCGTCGATTCATTCTAAAAATATCGACCACTTACATAAAATGGCGCTTAAAATGAACACGACGATTTTTGTAAAAAATGGGCCCACTTTAGCGGGGCTCGGATTGGGCGGCGAAGGGCCGGCGTCTTTTACGATTGCCTCGCCAACAGGTGAAGGAATTACGACTGCCAGACATTTTACGCGAACCAGACGCTGTACATTAAGCGGTCATTTTAGGATTGTTTAATTTATGAAAACTCACCGCTCCGAAGACATCATCGCTGCTGTTTATCAAGCCGGTGTTATTGGCGCTGGTGGCGGCGGGTTTCCTACGCATGCCAAATTAAAAGCGCAAGTTGATACGATTGTTGTGAATGGTTCTGAATGCGAGCCCTTGCTGAAGAGCGATAAAGCGGTGATGCTTCAAAAAGCCGATCAGCTTATCATGGGTTTGCATTTTTCGATGCAAGCAACTGGCGCAAAACGTGGCATTATCGGTGTGAAAAGCCATTATGCGGATGTGGTCGAAGCGCTCGAAAAGGCGTTACCGGACGACAAATCGATTACCCTATTATTACTTGATAATTATTATCCTGCGGGCGATGAATTTATTTTGGTTTATGAAGCTACGGGACGGATTATTCCCGAAGGCGGTATTCCGTTACACGTCGGCGTTGTCGTGCATAATGCTATTTCGCTCATTCAAATTCATGATGCGATGAATGGCAAGCCCGTGACCGAACGCGCCGTGACAATTGTCGGTGAAGTGAAAAACCCACAAGTCATTACCGTGCCGATCGGAACGAGTTATCGCACGTTGATCGAATTGGCAGGCGGAGTTACAACTCAACATCCTGTGTTGATCGATGGTGGACCGATGATGGGACGTATGGTCGACGATTGGAACAATGGCATTAATAAAACAACGAGTGGCGTGCTTGTTTTACCGGATGATCATTTTGTGATTCGTCAGGCAAAAAAACCACTCGAACAAGTGATGAAGCAAGCGCATTCAGCCTGTTGCCAATGTTTTCGTTGTACAGATTTATGTCCTCGCAATTTACTCGGGCATGCGATTTATCCTCATAAAACGATGCGATCGATCAGCTATCGAGAGGCTGAACAATCGGAAAATATCACATCGGCATTTTTATGCAGCCAATGCGGAATGTGCGAATTGGTCGCGTGTGATTTTATGCGATTATCGCCAAGGCGAATTTATGCCGCTTATCGAAAGGCATTAGTCGAAAAAGGCATTAAAAATCCGCACAATAAAAAAATTGAACAGGTGCAATCCTCCTTTATTGATCGAAAAGTGTCGATTCCGATGATGCTTCGAAAATTAGATTTATTAAAATATAACGTGACCATACCGGATAAGGGGTCGAAAATAGTTAAACAAGTACGAATTCATTTAAATAAGCATATCGGCATGTCAGCCAAACCGATTGTTCGCGTGAATCAATCGGTGCATCGTTGCGATGTCATCGCGAAAACGCCGGATGGACAATTAGGTGCTATTTATCATGCGCCGATTGATGGTATGGTGACGCGGATCGACGAGCACATTATCGAGATAACGCAATAAAGAGGAATTACGATGGACAAACCAGCCTTAGCGCTAATCGAATTTAAAGCGGTTCCTCGCGGCATTTTAGCGACGGATGCGATTGTGAAAAAAGCGCCCGTTGAAATTTTAGCGAGTCATCCGATTTGTCCGGGAAAATATATGGTGATTTTCGCTGGCGAAGTAGCCGATGTCGAAGAATCACTCAAAGCGGGCTTAACTGCCGGTGGGGATATGGTGATTCATCACGTATTTTTACCGTACATTCACGCGGATATTATTCCAGCCGTGAGCGGTACGACCTCGATTAAAACATTCGGCGCGATCGGTGTTGTTGAAACATTTTCCGTTGCCTCTTGTGTTGTCGCGGCCGATTGTGCAGCGAAAACAGCACAAGTAAAGTTGGTTGAAATCAGGCTAGCCAATGGATTAGGCGGCAAAGCTTATTTTGTGATCACGGGTGAGTTATTTGATGTAGAATCTTCGATGGAAGCCGCTGTGGCTTTAGTTCGAGGAGAAGGCTTGTTGGCCGATAGCACGGTGATTCCTGCACCACATCCGGATTTATTAGCGAAAGGGATTGTTTAGGATTGAGGGTGAGCAAGGGCAGAAAATGCGTAGCATTTTCCCTGCGAACGCGAGGTAGGAAGCCGAGCTGGGTCGATACGTCAGGATGACGGTTCAGGAAAGAGTGAATAGGATTGAGGATGAAGACTACCTGTCGTCATTGCGAGGAGCGTGGCGACGAAGCAATCCAGTAAAATGGTGAAGCGGACTCTGGTTATTATTGAGGATACATTATGCAATTAGCGCGAGTGATTGGAACGGTTGTAGCAACGATCAAATTTCCTGCTTTAACCGGCGCAAAATTATTGATGATTCAGCCGCTCACCGACGAACTAAAAAAAGCGGGTGGTCCCGTTGTCGCGGTTGATACCGCGCAAGCAGGGGTTAATGATTTAGTGTATTGGGTTGCTTCTCGAGAAGCAGCGCTTGCCTGGCCAGACTCATTTGTGCCAATTGACGCAGCGATTACGGGAATTGTTGATGACGTGAATATCGAAGATGTTAAAATTGAAGATGGGGTGTTTGAGAGTTGAGAATGATAGAGTGTTCTGATGTTCTTCGTCATCCCGGGATCCAGGCCTAAGCCATGGATGCGGAAGTAAGTGTTTTTCTGGGCCAAGCCACGGGGCGCGGGATGACAGCTGTCATCGATCCTCAATTCTAGCGCGATCAAGCTTGCAGAATGAAATTATTTGCTGAAGGTGATTATATGATATTAGCACGAGTAAAAGGTAATGTGGTTGCAACAGTGAAGCACCCTTGTTATATCGGACACCGCATGTTGATTGTGCAACCGATTGATCAGTACGGGAAAGATAAAGGCGCTTCATTTTTGGCCTGCGATGCGAGACAATCTTGTTCAGGCGATGTGGTGTTAATACAACGAGAAGGTAATACGGCACGACAATTATTAGGCACACCGGATGACCCTTTTCATTCTGTGATTGTGGGTATTGTTGATAAAGTTAAGATAGGAGAATAGTTATGACAGAAAAATTAGATGAATTAGTCGAAATTATTGCGAAACGGGTTGCAGAACGGTTGAAAGGTTTAGGTGTTGATAGTTCAAAACCTGGATGCTCATTATCGTCTGAGTCTTGTAATCACTGTGGCTTATGTTTATCGAAAAAACCCGAAGCCGTGAATAACTTGGTGAAGAATGGTGCAGCGCGTCTTAGCGCGAACTTAGGTGTGCCGGCTAATTTCGATGCGAGTATGGCAAAACGGATTGATCATACTTTGCTGAAACCCGATGCAACCCATGATGATCTCACGAAAATTTGTACCGAAGCCAAGCAATATCATTTTGCGACCGTGTGTGTGAATTCGAGCAATATTCCGTTTGTCGCACGCTTATTAAAAGGTAGCGATGTATTGCCGATTGCTGTCGTTGGATTTCCTTTAGGCGCTGCTTCTCCGCAATCCAAAGCATTTGAAGCGAAAGAAGCGATTCGAGCAGGCGCACGCGAAATTGATATGGTGATTAACATCGGTGAACTGAAATCGAAAAATTATCGTATGGTCTATGAAGATATCGTGGCCGTTGTTGAGGCGTCAAAACCCCATAAAGTAAAGGTTATTTTAGAAACGTCCAATTTAACTTACGATGAAAAAGTGGCGGCCTGTGTGCTCTCAAAAACCGCGGGTGCTGCGTTTGTGAAAACATCGACAGGCTTTGGATCGGGCGGCGCAACCGTTGAAGATATCGCGTTGATGCGTCGTGTGGTGGGCGAGGATATGGAAGTGAAAGCGTCCGGCGGTATTCGTACTACGGAAGATGCTGAAGCAATGATCAAAGCGGGTGCTAATCGTGTAGGGGCTTCGGCCAGTGTCGCGATTGTGACCGGAGAAAAAACGAAAACAAAGGGATATTAAAAATTAAATTTGTAGGGGCACGCCGCTGCGTGCCCTTCTCGTAAATTAAACAGGAGAGATAAAAGCATGAGCAAAAACACAAATTTCGAATTACGTACATTAACTTTCGTCGATAGTTTGCAACCGCAATTGGCACAGTTTATCGCAAAGGACAATCGTGTGTACGATCCAGCGGAATATGATGCCGCCTTGTTAGTAGAAATTGCACCCGCGATGGAAATTCATACCATGATCGATATAGCGCTGAAATCGACGCGTGTTCGATTAGGTGTTGTGGTCACCGAACGACAATTTGGGTTAATGCAAATTCAACATGCAGATCAAGGAGAAGTTATCGAAGCGGGTCGCGCTGTGTTGCGCGCCACAGGCTTAACCGAACATGATCGCGCTGAAGTGAAAATTTTGACGAACAAAGTAATTCGTGGTGTTGAGCAAGATCATGCCATTATGTTTACCGGCACGTCGAAAGGCAATATGGTGCTCTCGGGTGAATCTGTTTTGATTATGGAAGCAACGCCAGCGGCGTATTTGATCATTGCCTGTAATGAAGCGTTAAAAGCCGCGAATGTGAAACTCATTCAAGTGCAACCGTTTGGTGCATCCGGTCGATTGATTATGAGTGGGAGTGAATCCGAAATTGATTCAGCCGCCGAAGCCGCACAAAGAATTTTATTACAATTAAACGACATGCGCGTAAAACGCAGTGGAACACAATTGGGATAAGCTGGGCCTGATAGGCGACGTGTTGCTTTATGTGATGCTTCTGTCATCCCGCGGCAATGACCGCGGGATCCAGTGAAGCGATTCATTTTCTCAATTCTTGAACGAGCAAAGATTGATATTTTCGTATACTGATAATGTGGAGTAGAAACAACATGGGCGATCGTCGCAGTTATCTGATTCAACAAATTGTTAAATACAGCCTCAAGCTTGATGAAAAAGGATTTGGCGCGAATCATGATGGCAATATTTCGGCCAGACTCGATGACGTGTTGCTCGCAACGCCAACTGCCGTGAGCAAAGGCAACATGCTGCCCGAGATGATTATTACGCTCGATAAAAATGGCAAAAAAATCGAAGGCATGGGCAATCCATTTTCAGAAATCAAATTGCATTTAGTCGCGTATCGCGTCAATGAAAAAGCGAAAGCCGTAGTGCACGCACATCCACCATTTGCAACCGCACGTGGGTTGATCGGATTGCCGATTGTGCCCGCCTTGCCCGAAGCAATTGTGTCGCTTGGCGAGATGATCCCTGTCGCACCGTTTGCAATGCCGGGAGACGCTGAAAATGATTCTATTATGGCGAGCATGTTAGCGCTGTCGAATGCGTTTATGATTGCAGGCAATGGGGTCATCGCGATTGGCGATAATGTCGAGCAAGCGTATTTGCGCGTCGAATTGATCGAGCACTTAGCGAAGATTGATTTTTATGCACGGCAAATGGGCACGCCGATGACTTTATCGAATGAGCATCAACACGCGTTACTCGCTAAACGATCAGCGGCTGGTCTAGATCCCGTTGGTCAGTCAGAAATTGCTTCTGTCGAAATGGTGTCTACAGAAAAACTCTCTCAACTCGTCCTCGAGAAATTGAAAGAATATCTATAACGTTAAGGTTTTCTTAAGGTTCATGCGTTACAATCATAGCGTTTCATTGCCACACGAGTTTTGCACAAAACGCGAAACTCATATTTTAATAATTATTTTAATGTTGAGGGAATTATGCAATCAAGTCTTGGAAATAAAGTTGTTCCTGATGCGGACACTACTCCGCATACTGAAGGGGGTGCTGTCCCTCCAGCAGCCGTTGTTCGTGCTTATGGAGATTCGAGATGCCCTGGTTTTGCAATACTCACCAGAGAACCACGTGGAGGCGCTGGAGGAACGAGAGGGTTTGCTTCAGCTGCTGCGAGCGATGGTAGACCACCACCACTGCTGAGTCGAACAACCACACGTATTGTTAGACCACCATCAGTCCTGGCGGCAGGTACGGATGCGGGTTCAGAACTCGTTTCAGGACAACCTCACCCGCAATCAGTTTCCGATGGAATGAGAGATTTAAGATTTTATGGCGCAACAGCTGGCGCAGCGGCACCTGAATTACGTGGTACAGTATTTGCTGGCGCAACGGCTGGTGCTGAAGTGCATCCAGATATGGTAGGCGCAATGGGGGATGATCATATGGCACCTCCCTCACACCGATCGCCACGTGCGAACGTTGACGTGGCGAGCAGTTCAACTGCATCCGCTGTGGGAACAGCTGGATCAGCTGCTGGCACACTGAGTCAAACTAACACGGTTGTTCTTAGAAAAGCGTCAGCATCGGGGGCGGATGCCGAGAGTAGCTCAGGAGATCTGCGGATAGAAGCGGCAAGAGAAGCAGCAAGAGATCCCTTATCAGGGCTTTTCACGGCCAATCTGTGGAAAACAGTGCATGATGCGGAAATAAAGTTAAGAATTTGCGCGCGTTATTCTAGGGTTAATACGTCTATAACTATCAATCCAGCAACTTCACTAGCTTATCAAGAATTCGCTCGTGCTTGTGATGAATTTAATCGTAGCCAGAAT
>Ga0209319_1000100_pt1 | contig 149135 bp, 132 predicted proteins | sample RifGroE2_FD_184000 | JGI IMG/M metagenome (GOLD analysis project Ga0209319, IMG submission 184000) | Groundwater microbial communities from Rifle, Colorado - Groundwater E2 (SPAdes) (version 2) | ecosystem: Environmental > Aquatic > Deep subsurface > Groundwater | place: Rifle, Colorado... | reverse complement strand
CTCAATTACTTCGATAACAAAAGCACCAATGCTTCGGCTGAATCATTCAACTCCAAAATCAAGGCATTTAGAGCCAATCATCGTGGGGTGACAGACATAAATTTCTTTCTCTTCAGGCTTACTAAACTGTATGCTTAATATTACTCGCCCCCAGGTTTTGGTTGTGATCCGGTGTTTTTTCAAAAGCAAAATCCTTTTAAAAGAAAAACCTCTGAACTTCAGCTGAAGTTCAGAGGTTTAAATTTATTAACCAGTACCCCGGGCGGGACTTGAACCCGCACAGCCGTAAGGCCAAAGGATTTTAAGTCCTTCGTGTCTACCATTCCACCACCGGGGCAGTCAAACTATTCGATGAACATTTTGATAGAAAAAATCCCAAACCGTGAAACACGTTCGGGATGATTTTCTGGAGCGGAAAACGGGACTCGGACCCGCGACCCCGACCTTGGCAAGGTCGTGCTCTACCAACTGAGCTATTTCCGCATTTTGAGTGGGTTTTGCAATGCAAAGATATAAAGAAACCCTCATTCCCTCCAAATAATTTTGTTACTTTTTTTTCGATAAAAGAGTCTTTATGCTGTTAAGCTTTAAGAGAGCCTCTACAGGTGTCAGTGTATTTACATCAGTATTAAGAATTTCTTCCTTAATCTGGATAAGCAAAGGATCGTCAAGTTGGATAAAGCTAAGCTGAAGATTGGCTTCAGGTTCCTTCTTTTTCCCCTTTCTGGCAGGCTGATCACCTGCCAATGCATCACTGTTATGCGATTTTTCCAGCTTTTCGAGGAGTAATCCCGCACGATCAACTACGGCTTGTGGCATTCCAGCCATCCGGGCTACATGTATTCCAAAGCTGTGCTCACTACCACCTGGGGTTAGTTTTCTCAAGAAGATAATTTTCCGTCCCACTTCCTTGATAGAAATATGAAAGTTTCGAACCCTGGGGAAAAACTGCGTCATCTGATTCAACTCGTGATAATGCGTTGCAAAAAGAACCTTTGGTCTAAATAAGGGGTGGTTGTGCAAGAACTCTGCGATACTCCATGCTATTGATATCCCGTCATAGGTACTGGTGCCCCGACCGATTTCATCCAGCAAAATCAAACTACGGTCACTGATGTTGTTTAAAATACTTGCCGTCTCCGTCATCTCGACCATAAAGGTTGATTCACCCGTTGATAAATTATCAGAAGCACCTACGCGAGTAAAAATTTTATCCACTAATCCGATTTCAGCAGAGGCAGCAGGGACAAAGGAGCCAATCTGAGCCAGTAATACAATTAGCGCAGTTTGTCGCAACAAAGCAGATTTACCCGACATGTTAGGGCCAGTCAAAATAATCATCTGTTGAGAGTCGCGATCCAGAAACAGATCATTGGTAACATATGACTCACCCGCAGGCAGAAGCCTCTCGATAACCGGATGACGTCCTCCCCTGATGTCGAGTGTAGTACCATTGTTTAAAAGAGGTCTGACATAATTAAACCGCAAGGCAATGCTTGCAAAAGAAAGAAGCACATCGAGTCTTCCAAGTAAGGTAGCATTGAGTTGAATGGGTTGAACATACTCAGCAAGTCGGTTAACCAATGTTGCGAACAATTCTCCCTCAATCGTCAGAATTTTATCTTCAGCTCCCAGTATTTTCTGTTCATATTCTTTGAGCTCATCTGTTATATATCTTTCGGCATTAACCAGCGTTTGCTTTCTGTGCCATTCGGCGGGGGCTTTCTCCTTATGAACATTGGTTACTTCCAGATAATAACCGAACACGTTATTATAACCAATTTTCAGAGAAGAAATCCCGGTAGTCTGAATTTCACGCTGCAGAATCTGATTCAGATAATCTTTACCAGAATGAAGAATTTTGCGTAAATCGTCAAGTTCTTCCGATACACCCTCCGCGATAACACCACCTTTAACAACCTGAACGGGGGGATCCTCAGCTATTTCCAATCCAATTGCATCGGTAATCAACTGACAGGGATTCAGTTGTTCTGCTAATCTAAGAAATGGGGGTATAGCACCTTCCCCGCATATCTTTTTTACTGCTACCACGGCTTGCAGCGCCCTTCTGACCTGAAGCATCTCGCGTGGGTTAATCCGTCCGGTCGCGGCCTTTGAGATCAACCTCTCAAGGTCGCCGCATTGACGTAAACCGGTACGCAGCGATTCAGCCATTTCAGTTTCCTCAATCAGATGAGCAACCATATCATGGCGTTCTTCAAGTGGTTTCCGATCCTTCAGTGGAAGGGTAATCCAGCGACGCACAAGCCGCGCGCCCATCGGAGAAATAGTTTGGTCAAAAACATCTAGTAGCGACTTCGCATTTTCACTTAATCCGTATATCAGTTCCAGATTACGGATTGTAAACCTGTCAAGCCAGACGTAATGATCCTCTTCAAGACGACTGATTGAAGTAATATGTGCAATACGATCGTGCTGTGTTTCAGATAAATAATGAAGGGCTGCACCGGCCGCAATTACAGCCTTCTCCTGATCATGCACACCAAAACCTTTCAACGAAAGAGTCTGAAAATGTCTGGTTAGTAACTCATAGGCGAAATCAATTGTAAAAGCCCAGTCATCAAAAGTAGTAGTAAAGAATTTGTCGCCAAAAAGCTCCTGAAATTTTCGCAACCTTGATTTTTGCAAAATAATTTCATTAGGTCGGAATGTCTGCAACAATTTATCAATATACTCAGTATTTCCCTGAGCGGCAAAGAATTCACCGGTGGAGATATCAAGAAATGCAATCCCGGTGATTGCTTCATCAAGATGAATACTGGCAAGGAAATTATTCTCCTTTTGCTCTAATATTTTGTCATTGTAAGAAACTCCAGGTGTTACCAGTTCGGTCACTCCTCTCTTTACAATATTTTTTGTTGTCTTGGGATCCTCAAGTTGATCACAGATTGCCACACGCATTCCGGCTCTGACTAATTTAGGCAGATAAGTATCCAGGGAATGATGCGGAAAACCAGCCAGTTCAATATACTGTGCAGCACCATTTGCCCGTCTGGTGAGAACAATCCCCAGAACACTACTGGCTCTCACAGCATCCGAACCAAAAGTTTCATAAAAATCGCCTACTCTGAATAACAATAAAGCATCCGGATACTTTGCCTTAATCTTGTTGTATTGCTTCATCAGCGGCGTTTCAGCAATATTTCTAGTATCTTTTTCCTCCAAACTACACCTTTGTTTTTATTAAAAAAGCAAATGTACCAAAATTCAACCTGATTTACGAACCTGCCATAATTACTATAGACACATTCGAATCGCTACCTTTGCAAGGAACCCAAACTAAAAATATGAAAAAAACCCTCAATGAAGAACTGAACAGACTGACGGTGGAAGAATTTCAGAAAGCGCAAAAACTTCCTGTCGTAGTAGTTCTGGATAACATTAGAAGCCAGAGCAATATAGGATCGTTTTTTCGTACCGGAGATGCTTTCCTGATTGAGAAAATATATCTGTGTGGCATTACAGCAACGCCACCACACCGTGAAATTCAGAAAACAGCACTTGGCGCAACTGAAACCGTTACTTGGGAGTACAGCGAAAAAACCAACGATTGTATTAATCAGCTTAAAAAACAAGGCTACACCATCATAGCGGTTGAGCAGGTTAAATGCAGTGTCAGTCTGGCGGACTTCCAACCCCGGTCAGCGAATAAGCTTGCATTGATCTTTGGCAATGAATTAAATGGTGTTGACCAGTCTATTGTAGATTTATGTGATGGCTGCCTGGAGATTCCGCAATCGGGCACCAAACACTCTTTGAATGTTTCCGTCGCAGGTGGTATTGTTTTATGGAAAATCTATTCCGAGTTGCTTATAAGTCATTAGATTGTTTATATTTGCCTTCAAATCGTAACCTTTATACATTATCGTGAGTATAACTCTCACGAAGTCGAAAAGCTTACATTTTGTTTATTTCATTTAAAATATCAATAAATTTAGATGGAAGCGTTGACTCCGTTAAAAAATAGCATAAATTTGTGGTGACTTCAGAAATTATAACTTTAAAAAACCGTACCTATGAAAAAAGTTTATCTAACCGTACTCAAAGTCCTTCTCTCGGTCTTTGTAGTATTTTCAACAACAGGCATTTATGCTCAACAGGTGAAAGATACCAAGCCAGCAAAGTCCTCGTTTGACGGTTACTGGTACATTGGCGCTAATGGCGGTTTAAGCCTGCTTCATGGTGATATTACCAAATACCGGGTGATGCCCGATGGTGACAATGTCAAGTTTGGCTTTAGCGGCTACTTTGGTCGTCAACTTACCCCCGTATTTGGTCTGAGAGGCCAACTCGGTTATGGCAAGTATGCCGGTAAAGAGGATCGTCAGGAATATAAAGGATTTGAGTTCTACAACAAATCTGTTGAAGGTGACTGGATCGATTATTCCCTTCAGGCTACATTTGACCTTGATAACCTCATTCTGTCGTATAACCCTGACAGACTTCTTGGCGTTTATACATTCATCGGATTTGGTAATGCTCAATACAGATCTATCGTTACCGATCTAGCAGATGAATCAGTAAGAAAACGGGGCTATGATGAACCCAATGGTGAAGGCGGAAAAGGCTTTGGCGGACGTCGTATCGTTGCCATGGTTCCCGTTGGATTAGGATTTAACATTCGTTTGGCTGAAAAATGGGATGCCAACATCGAATCATCTCTCCGTTGGACTGATTCCGATGGCCTGGACATTGTCAATGGCGGTAACAAAGAAATCAAGAACGACTTTTACAGCTTTACCACCCTCGGTCTGACTTACAAATTCGGCAGCGGTTCGAATATCAACAAGATGAAGAAGGATTACGGTCTTGTTAAATACGATGTAACACCAGAAGTACTTGAAACTACAGGTGATTCAATCCGTGTTACTATCCGTGGCGTATTCCCTCCGAAATATTTCCACAAAAAAGCTGCCATGCATTTCCAGCCGGTTCTTCGTTATATGGGTGATTCAACCATGCTGAAACCAATCGTACTCCGTGGTGAGAATGTTCAGGGCGAAGGCGACATCATCAGCTACGCCAATGGCGGAACCTTTACCTACAAGGCTACCATCCCTTACAAACCTAACATGAACATTGCTGAACTGCATGTTGATCCTTTTGTTTATCTGCCTAATGAACCTGTCAGCGCTTCAATGAAACCCAGCGAAATCAAGGCTAAATACAAATCACTTGCCTTAAGTGATCGTAAACTTGCCGATGGTGTTATATACACCTGCAAGCGGATCAAGGCCGATCAGGATGTTGTTACTTCAGCTCATGGGTATCAGCAGATGGTTATCCTTACCAAAAACGCCAACATCTATTTCCCCAAGAACAAATACGATATTAGCTACAAATTTGGTATGAATAAAGATGATCAATCAAAAGCTGCGCTGAGTTCTCTCTTTGATTACATGAAACAAGGCTATCAGGTTAAAGATATTACCATCTCAGCATGGGCTTCTCCCGAAGGTGAAGAAACTTTCAATGCCAACCTTTCGAAGAATCGTGCTGAAGCTGCCCGCAAGGTAGTGGTCAACGATCTTGAAAAGATGAACAAGGACAAGAATGCCACAGTGAAATTCGATGTAAAAGCCCTCAACTTCAATGTTGTTGGTAATGGACCTGACTGGAATGGCTTCATGAAAGCTGTTGAAGGCTCAACCATTAAAGACAAAAACGTTGTCCTGAATGTTGTGAACTCTGCAGATCCTAAGAAAAAGGAAGAAGAAATCCGTAACATGATCGTGATTTATCCCGAAATCGAAGAAAACCTCCTTCCCCCTCTGCGTCGTTCTGAAATCGCAATTAACACCTACGAACCCAAACGGACCAACGAAGAGATAGCACGTCTTGCTACCACCAATCCTGAACAACTTACCGAACCAGAACTCTTGTTCGCTGCTACGCTTACTCAGGATGTTAAAACTCAGGCTCAGATATACAAATCAGCTACTACCGTATTCCCTAACAGTTGGAAAGCTTTCAACAATGCAGGCATGACCGAACTGAAGCAGAAAAACATTTCTGCTGCTGAAACTTACCTGAATAAAGCCAACACCCTGTCACCAGACAATGGTGAAGTTACCAATAATCTGGGTGTTGTAGCCGTGGCAAAAGGCGAAACCGAAAAAGCGCAACAACTTTTCGAAAAAGCCAAAAAACTTGGTGTTAACGAAACCTACAATCTTGCCACCCTCATGATTGCTAAGGGAAAATATGCTGAAGCCGTTCACGGAATGAAAGATCACAAGTGCAGCTACAATCTGGCACTTGCTCAGATACTTTCAAACAATACCGGTGAAGCTGCCCGTACGCTTGATTGTGCTGAAAAGGATGCCCAGACATACTATCTGATGGCAGTTCTTGGTGCACGTACAGCCAACACCACCCTTCTTTACGAAAACCTCGACAAAGCTGTTAAGGCCGATGCTTCACTCAAGGGTGTAGCCAAGACCGACAGGGAATTCATCAAATACTTTGAAACCCCTGAATTCAGCAAAATCGTTGAATAATTTCTGAATCACACTTGTCACAAAAGAGGCCACCTTCTGGTGGCCTCTTTTCTTTTACCATTGTGTGATTCAATTATCATTGTAATCAAAACACTTTCTCTTTTTTAATCTTCCTCAATCAGGCATAAAAAACCACGGCCCGATAGCCGTGGTATGTCAAAGTTCGAGATAAATATTCCTTATTTAACCGGGCGTTTTTAACCCAAGGTACAATCAAAACCTATATGCAATCGCATTGATGTTCATTCCCGCCCCTACCGAAGCAAATAAAACAACATCTCCAGGATTTACTTCATGCTCCTGCTCTGAAGTCTTCCTTAAAACCTGATCAAGCAGTGTAGGAATAGTTGCCACAGAGCTATTCCCCAACTTGTGAATATTCATCGGCATCATGCCTTCCGGAATCACACGCTGACCGTAAAGGCGGTAAAACCGTTTCACAATCTCCTCGTCCATCTTTTCATTGGCCTGATGAATAAAAATCTTTTTTAAATCCTGAATACCATATCCTGCTTTATCGAGAGCCTGTTTCATCGCACCGGGAACATGCAACAGGGCGAATTCATATAGCTTCCGGCCATTCATCTTTATATACCTGATCTTTGGATCAGCATCGGGAGAGTTACTCTTCCCTAGATAAAGGTAACCTGACTCTTCAGATGTAAAGCTTACGTTTGAAAACGCCATAATTCCCTTACCTACTTCCGAAGAAGCCTCAAGAATACAGGCTCCTGCCCCATCGGCGTATATCATGGTATCTCTGTCATGGCTATCAACTACACGTGATAACGTTTCCGTACCGATGACAAGACATTTACCGGCCACCCCACTTTTGATGAACGAATTGGCCACGATAAGTCCCTGAACCCACCCAGGACACCCAAACAACAGATCAAAACCCACACAGTGCGGGTTGACGATTCCAAGGTTGTGTTTTACCCTTGAGGCGATACTTGGCACCATATCTGATTGAATCGTATGCTTGATTACATCGCCAAAATTATGAGCAACAATTAAATAATCAAGTGACTCAGGGTCAATACCAGAATTTATAATGGCTTCACGGGCTGCCAACGTGGCAAGATCAGATGCCTGCATCCCTTCAGCTGCATATCGGCGCTCATAAATACCAGTAATGGCTGTAAACTTCCCGGTGATTTCATCATGAGTACCCGCCACTATATTCCCATCAATATCCATAAAGACATTGTCACGGAAATCATTATTAGAAACCGTTATATCAGGCACATATGATCCCGTTCCTGTGATAATGCTGTTCAACTCTTTCATTTCTCTATCAATTTTGCTTATACGATGTAAATTAACGTTATAACCTCAACTTTGTTTTCCCATATCCTTAATCTCAAGTCGAGCGTGTTTCCAAATATATAGTCAGGCTAAAATCACGAAGGCGTGATGCGATGAATGCCAGGCTCATAAGATTTTGACACGACCGAGCGGATCCACTCATAATCGCTTCTTTGTCCAACGAAGTCGATCTGATTGATATCAATAATGAGAATTCTTTTCCCGGTCTGGCGCCTCATATAGTCCAGATAACCTTCCTGAATGCGGCTCAGGTACTCCTCAGGGATCGATTGTTCATAGGATCGCCCACGATGACCAATGTTCTTCAACAACCTTTCGGCCGGGGCATAAAGATAAACAAGCAGATCGGGTTCAGGAAGCTGGGGGTGAATAATATGAAACAGACGCGAATACAGGTTATACTCATCCTCTTGTAGGGTTGCTCTGGCAAAGATTAATGATTTCTGCAAAAAATAATCAGCAATAGTGAAATCATGAAACAAATCTGTTTGAGAAAGCACCCGTTTCAATTGCTGATAGCGCTCAGCCAGAAATGACAATTCCAGCGGAAAGGCATATTTCTCGGGCTCCCTATAGAATTTTGGAAGGAAAGAATTATCTTCAAACTGTTCAAGCACCAATCTGGCATTATAATCGGCCGCCAGCATTTTTGTCAGTGTTGTTTTCCCGGCTCCAATGCAGCCTTCAATTACGACATAATTGTACTTCATAGGATTTCAGATTGAGGAGCCGGGCCATACATGTTCACCTGAGGTGTGAAAGATAACATCATTTTGGTCGGGACATTCGTTTAATAACTGAATCATACTTCTCTTCAATACCGGATGAACAACCTCAGGCAGTAACTGCACAACCGGAACCAGAGCAAATCGCCTGACCGACAGGCGGGGGTGCGGGATTTGCAAAAAATCAAGATCAATCACCTGACTGCTATACAAAACAATGTCAATATCAATAGTTCTGGAAGAATAACCTTCACCAGCCCTTATACGACCCAATTCTGCTTCTATTAGCAGACACAACTCCAGCAGATCAACAGCCGCAAGATTCGTTTCTATAGTTACAGCCATATTCAGAAACCTGTCGAATGAATCGAACCCCCAGGGGTTACTTTCATAGACATCGGATACAGCCAGAATCTGAATACCTGCCTGTTGAAGCCTTTTAAAGGCTTCACGCAGATAGCTAAGGCGGTCGCCCAAATTACTTCCCAACAAAAGACAAGATGTTGTCATTCGATGATATTTGCTGTAAAATTAACCATTCCATCGTTTTAAATAACGAACATGGCCGAGCGAAATGTAATTATTGCTATCATTGCACTGAAAAACAAAATACTATTAACATGAAACAATTTCTTAAATTCTTTCTGGCCTCCACGCTCGGGACTCTGGTGTCACTTTTTCTTATCGTGTTGATCGTGATTGGTATGATTGCCAGCATGCTTACCTTCTCATCCAAAGAGATTACAAAAGTCGAGGATAAAACAATTCTGGAACTACGATTCGACAAACCAATTGTTGATCGTTCGCCCACAAATCCTTTCGCAGGGTTTAACTGGCAAAGCATGGAGAACAACGAGCCAACAGGTCTCGACGATATTATTAAAAACATTGTTAAAGCAGGCCATGATGAAAAAATTGCCGGTTTATTTTTAAACCTCTCTGATATTGCTGCTCAACCAGCCACACTCGAAGATATAAGAAATGAGCTACTCAAATTCAAAGAAACGGGAAAATTCATTATTGCCTATGGTGAAACGCTCAGCCAAAAAGCCTATTACATAGCGACCGTTGCCGATCAGATTTTCCTTCAACCCGAAGGATCAATCGATTTTAAAGGATTGATGGCTCAGGTCATGTTCTATAAAAACCTACTCGACAAGGTGGGTGTAGAACCCCAGGTTATTCGTCATGGAAAATTTAAAAGTGCCGTTGAACCATTTATGCTCAATAAGATGAGTGAAGCCAACCGGGATCAGACTGCCCGCTTCATTGGAACCATCTGGGACAACATGATCAAACAGATGGCCGAAAGCAGAAGTATAGAGATTCCCCGTATGAATCAATTGGCCGACAGTTTGGTGGCTGAAGAAGGGAACACCGCGCTCAACGCCGGACTTATCGATGGGCTCAGTTATTATGATGAGGTGCTCGACGATCTGAAAACAAAAATAGGCGTAATGTCAGACGATAGTCTTACGCTTCTTTCTTTTGAAGATTACTTTATGGCCAACGATCCCGTAAAAAAGAAAAGCATCCGCTCGAAAAAGATTGCTGTCATCTATGCTGTTGGCGAAATTGAAAGCGGAGATGGAGATGACAAAACCATCGGATCTGACCGTATTGCAGCGGCGATCAGAAAAGCCCGTCTCGATGATAAAGTGAGAGCCATTGTTCTTAGGGTTAATTCTCCCGGAGGAAGTGCACTCGCCAGCGATGTTATCTGGCGTGAGGTAAAACTCGCTCGCGGGGTAAAACCTGTTGTCGCTTCCCTGGGCGATGTTGCCGCCTCAGGAGGTTACTACATTGCCTGCGGTGCCGACACCATCATGGCGATGCCCAATACAATCACCGGGAGCATCGGCGTTTTCGGAATTATCCCCAACATAGGAAAACTCGTTACTGAAAAAATAGGCGTTACCTTTGATGAAGTTGCTACTAATAAAAACAGTGATTACATCAGCATCATGAAACCGCTTTCACCCTATCAGCGCGACTTTATCCAAAAGGGAGTCGAAAAAGTATATGACACCTTCATCAGCCATGTATCTGAAGGGCGTGGACTTACCAAAGCCGAAGTTGACAGTATTGGCCAGGGGCGTGTATGGAGCGGAATCGATGCCAAAGAAATTGGGCTGGTTGACCTTTTCGGTGGTCTCGATGATGCGGTGAAACTTGCTGCATCTATGGCGAATATTGATGAATACCGCGTTGTAACACTGCCGGAGCAGATCGATCCCTTTCAGAAATTTTTCGGAAAACTGGGCGGCGCCGACACCGATGCCCTCATAACCAGAAATTTCGGCGAATATGGCAGGCACATTCTGACCTTGAAAAAATTGGTGAAAGCCGATAGAATTCAAACACGGATGCCAATGGAAATCACAATAAACTAAAAAACCCGACAACACTACTCAGCTCCGGTGCAACTGCATGGCCGTTACACCGGAGCTCTTGTTTTTTAAACACAGGAATACCACTTTAAAACCTTTCCGTTAACTTTGTGCCATGAACACCACCGACGAAAAAAAGAAAGAACTCCGGAAGACAATTCGTCAACTAAAACAAATACTTACCCCTGAGGCAAGCGAAACCGAGAGCAAGACAGTTTTTAATCTTGTCGAGTCGCTTGATGAGTTTAAAGCAGCCAAATGCATAATGGTTTACTGGGCAATGAAGGATGAGCTTCCTACCAGAAAATTTATTGAAAAATGGTTTCATAAAAAACAAATCATTCTCCCATCGGTCGACGGCAATAAACTCAGATTAAAGGAATTCAAAGGGACCGACACCCTGCATCAGGGCGACCTGTATGCCATTCCGGAACCCATCGGGCCGGATTTTGAAACACCGGAAACGATCGACCTGATCATCGTTCCTGGTGTTGCTTTCGATCCCAACAACAACAGGATGGGACGAGGAAAAGCTTATTATGACGAACTGCTCAGCCACTTGAAATGTTTCAGGATTGGCGTCGGATTCAGATGTCAGCTTATAGACGAAGTCCCCACTGATGTGCATGATATTAAAATGAACATTGTTGTAGCCGGAGAAGTTAAAACGGGTGTCATTTACGACGCTCATTGAAAAACCAGAAATTAAAAATCATTACATCTGTTAACTTAATTACCAACCCATTAATATAATGAACATTACCAAAGAACAGGTATTGTCAGCCCTGAGCCACGTCGAAGATCCCGACCTGAAAAAGGACCTCGTGACGCTCAACATGATTGAAGAAATAGTTATCGGAAACAATGCCGTTAAATTTAAAATTGTACTCACTACCCCGGCTTGTCCGATGAAGAACCTGATTCAGGGAAACTGCGTGAGGGCGATTCACCAGTACATCGGTGAAGACATCGATGTGGAAGCAGAACTTACATCTAGGGTGACTTCTCAGCGAAGAAAAGCTGAAGCCATGATGGCCGGAGTAAAAAACATTATCGCCGTATCTTCAGGTAAAGGTGGCGTCGGTAAAAGCACCATCGCAGCAAACCTTGCAGTAGCTCTCGCCAAAACAGGCGCCAGGGTGGGCCTGCTTGATGCCGATATTTACGGGCCATCGGCTCCCCTGATGTTTGGCCTCACCGATGCCCAGCCAAAGGCTATCAAGAAGGATGGTCGTGACATGATTGTCCCTGTCGAAAGATATGGAGTTAAGGTATTATCGATCGGATTCTTTGTAGATCCTGAAAAAGCACTTGTCTGGCGCGGCCCGATGGCCAGCAGTGCCCTTACCCAGCTATTTACTGAAGCAGACTGGGGTGAACTGGACTATGTAGTTATCGATATGCCGCCGGGAACAGGAGACATCCACCTTACACTCGTGCAGCAACTTCCGGTAACTGGTGTTGCCATCGTCAGCACACCTCAGGAAGTTGCACTGGCTGACGCACGGAAGGCCATTGACATGTACACAACAGACAAAATCAACGTACCCATCCTTGGCCTGATTGAAAACATGTCGTACTTTACCCCTGCCGAACTACCCAATAACAAATACTACATCTTTGGAAGAGAAGGCGGAAAACGGCTTGCCGAATCAGCCAACATCCCCCTACTGGGCGAAATCCCTCTGGTGCAGTCGGTTTGCGAATCAGGTGATTGCGGACGTCCCGTCGTTCTGGACTCCGATAGCCCCATCGCTATGGCTTTCGATCGTCTGGCGGCCAACGTCGCACAGCAGATTGCCGTGAGGAACGCCAACCTGCCACCTACCAGAATCGTTGAAATTGATCCTGACAAGACGCACTAAATCAAAATACCTTTACCAAAAGAGGCTGTCAGTATTTTTTTTACAGGCAGCCTCTTTGTATTCAGAAAATATATTACTATTTCAAAATCAAATTATTAAGACGTTTCACGTTCTTGATGGAATCATTGGGTGACTCTTCCAACCATAAGGCCCCTTCCCAATCGCCATACATGGGGTTGGGCAGCACTATATACCGCCTGCCAAATTCATGCTGCAGCGAATCGGCGTTTTGCCTCCGCTCCAGGGGTGTATTCCCTTCAAACGCGGAAGTAAAATCATTAAGGTTGTCACCCATAAGCATAACTATTTTATGGCTGGCGAGCACATGATTTCGCCGGGCTTCCTTATTCGTTTCGGTGGTTCGTAACAACAAGTGGGACGAATCAGCCATCGGAAATCGCTGATTCATCAGGTTATCAATTGTTGACGCGCGTTCCTTTTCCTTCCGGTTGGAGATATAGAACACTTCTACACCCAAGGAGGAGGCATAATTGAGAAACTCAACAGCACCCGGGATTGCCCCGGCATTGGCTGCAACCACCCACTCACTCCAACCCGTTGGGTAATTAGTCCGGTTTACGATGCACCGGGCCTCGAATGGACTGTTGTCCAAAACAGTTTCATCAATGTCAACAACAATCGCCCGAGGCTTCACTGACCTTCCCGTAGCCATTTCCTGGTCCAGGCGTAGCTGTGCCAGATTATAGGCCTGGTAACACAAAGCACTGAATTCATCGGCCCTTTGATACCATAAAGTGGCCATCAACAGATGTGTATTATCGACCCCACCACTCTTCTGCTGGGCATCTGATGCAGGAATCAGCACCATGCCTATCATAGCAGATAAAAGAACTCTTCTGATAATCGGTAGCTTATTCATCAAATTTTACTTTTTTTATGTTATTCATATTCCTCAATATTTGCCCTTGCCTGCGCTGCATATAAGCCGAAGGTTTTGCAGGGTTTCGCCGGCGGGGATCCGGCAATGCCGCAGCTATAAGGGCAGCCTCACCCCTTGTCAGCTTTTTCGCACGCTTGCCAAAGTATTTTTGCGAAGCAGCCTCAGCACCATAAGTACCAGGCCCCATCTCAATGACATTCAAATATACCTCCATGATGCGCTCCTTACTCCAAAACACCTCTACGAGTATGGTAAAGTATGCTTCAAGCCCCTTTCGCACCCATGTACGGCCGGGCCATAAGAACACATTCTTAACAGTCTGTTGCGTGATAGTACTGGCACCATGTTTTCTCTTGCTCCGCTCGTTGTGCTTCCTTGCTCTCTCAATCGCATCAAGATCGAAACCGAAATGCTCCTCAAAACGATTATCTTCAGAGGCCACAACGGCCTGAACCATGTTCTGTGATATCTCCCCGATTGGCTTCCAGGTCTTGTGAATACCAACTGACTTTCCGTCGATTACACCCTCGCCCCATCTGATAAGCATTAAAGGGGTGACCGGAACCCTCAAAAAGCTATATACAATGACCATTACCAGTGTACTGAGGAAAAAAAACAAAACTATCCGCTTTACCCAAAAAAGGATACGTTGCCAAAGTTTCTTCATGTGTTGAAAAAATTTCAGAACCAATACCATTCAGCGTTGTTATTTATACAACGATTGAATCTATTATAAAAAAACGTTGCAAAAGTATGCAAAACGACCATAGGTTTACGTTGATTAATTGTATATAAAAATACCGCTTTAAAATTACAAGCTATGAAAAACTTCACTTACTACAATCCCACCAAAATACACTTTGGAAAAGGACAAATTTCAACAATTGATACAGAAATCCCTTCCGGAGCCCGTATCATGCTGACCTATGGCGGAGGCAGCATCAAAACGAATGGCATTTACGACCAGGTCATCAAGGCGCTCGGCGAAAGACACATTGTCGAGTTCTCAGGGATTGAAGCCAACCCGCGTTACGAAACCCTGATGAAGGCTGTTGTGATCATCAGGGAACAAAAGCTCGATTATCTGCTGGCAGTTGGGGGTGGATCGGTAGTCGATGGCACAAAATTTATCGCTGCGGCAGTTGATTACCCTGGAGATCCATGGGATTTCTGCACCATGGGAATACAATCGAAATCGGCTTTGCCGATTGGTGTGGTATTGACCCTGGCAGCAACCGGCAGTGAGATGAATTCCGGTGGTGTGATCACCCGCGAGGAACAGAAATCGAAACGTGCATTTGGTAACCCGCTGGTGTTCCCAAAATTCTCGGTTCTCGATCCCGAAACAACCTTTTCGCTTCCCCCACGTCAGGTGACGAATGGCATCGTCGATGCATTCGTCCATACCACCGAGCAGTACCTCACCTTCCCGGCGCATGCACCTTTACAGGATCGCCAGGCCGAGGGAATACTTCTGACGCTCATCGAAGAAGGGCCAAAAGCACTCCTGCAAGCCCCCGATTACGACAATCGCGCTAACCTGATGTGGTGTGCAACCCAGGCGTTAAACGGGCTAATTGGAACCGGCGTACCGCAGGACTGGGCTACCCACATGATCGGCCATGAACTTACGGCCCTGCATGGTCTTGATCATGCTGTAACACTAGCCATTGTATGGCCTGGCGTCATGCATATCATGAAGGATGAGAAAAAAGAAAAACTGCTTCAGTATGCAAAAAGAGTATGGTTGATCACTGAAGGAACCGATGACGAAAAAATCAAAAAAGCAATCACGCTTACCGACAACTTCTTCAGAAGTCTTGGTGTTAAAACACGCCTGTCGGAGCATCAGATCGGATCTGTAACAATCAATAAAATTGCAGAAAGATTACAGGGTGCCGGAATGGCAAAACTTGGCGAAAGAGGAACCATAACGCCTGAAAAAGTTATTAAAATACTTAACGAAAGGCTGTAACCTTTTAACGTATTATACTTAACAAACAAAAAGAGGCTGTCTCGAACCAAGAGACAACCTCTTTTTTCTTATCCATCAGCAACAGCAAAAATCTCGCACCTTCTGGATCAAATCCATCACCAATGCAAATTATCAGATATGGCAATTCGCTCATATCACAACAAAATCAACAGATCAGCCAGGGTTCCGGGAATTGGGAAGCATATCTCCATACCAAAATATTGTCTGAACTATATATAGTTCATGCATTCGATAAACCAGCTTATTGAAATGATCAGATTTCAATCAGAGACCGACCGAAATTAAATCGTAGATGAATCATAGCGCTACGGTCAGTCTACGGTCGATCTACGGTCGATCTACGGTCAGTCTACGGTCGATCTACGGTCGATCTATGGTCGAAGTCCAAATCAGGGACTTAAAATTGTTATCCAAACGCATGCCAAACAGATTTCACAACAAGAGTTAATAAATCAAGGATCAAGAGGCATAACCAATCCAAAACAGGACAATGATAATGCAGGCGACAGATGACACGCATGACTCAGAAAATAAAACAAAAAGGCTGCCTCTTGAAAAAGACCTCTGACAACGCAAGCATCTGTAGGATTTTATTCAGAATTAGTTTCCAGGGCACAACACAGATTATAATTCCTATGAAAATCGTATGCACAGTTGGTGAGGGCTACATCTATTCGGTGCTCAAGAGCACATATACTATCCTTCAGGATTTATTTACGCAAGAGAACTATGATTGCACATAGATGAAACTAAAAACAGATCATCTAAAAAATTTGGATAGTTTATTTATACAATCAACAATGACATGACACGCCGCACCAAATAATGAAACCAAGTAAAACTGCCCCTTCCAGAGGAAGAGATCAAAAGATTTGGTTTATATGTTGTTGAATAAAAAGCCTTGGAGTAGAAATATCGGGCACGGAAGTTTTACCCGTCACACAAAACCATGGGCTTATCTTGCTATTTTAATAGCAAACGCTTTGAAGGAAGGATAATTAACATACTTTTGCACGGAAATTCTAAATATGTATCTAACCTATTGAAGGAGTGACTATCTTTGTTGACTCCTTACTATCCAAATGAATTTGCAAATATGACCAGAAAAACCATTCTCGGAACCGCATTGGTTCTCCTTCTTGCTTTAACCCGCACGAGCGGGCAGACAAGCCAACCCAACGATACTGCTACGTTTCCATACTGGATCGGGATGATGCAGGATGAATCCGTCAATTTTTATGACGTCCAGCGTGCCTTCAATGTATACTGGAAAGATCGTGCCATTACCAAAGGTTGCGGTTACAAACCATTCAAGCGTTGGGAATACAGGATGCAGAACGGAAGAATCTACCCTGACGGCACTCGTCGTCCGGCAAACAGAAACTTAAAGGCTGCCGAGAAATTGGCTAAAGCCCCGCTGACCCTGACCGGTGAATGGGTTTCACTCGGTCCTGCTGCTATTCCTGTAGGTAAAGGATACAAAGGATTAGGCAGACTCAACGCCATCGGATTCCATCCCACAGATCCCAATACTTTTTATGTTGGAGCCCCTTCGGGTGGCCTTTGGAAAACTACAGACGGTGCCGCTACATGGGTTAGTACAACCGATGTTTTGCCCACATTGGGTGTTTCGTCAATTGTTGTCGATCACAGTAATCCTCAGACAATCTATATTGGGACAGGTGACCGCGACGCAGGCGATGCACCAGGTTATGGTGTATTGCGTTCAACTGATGGTGGCGCAACATGGGAACTATGGAATACAGGAATGGGGGAGAAGACCGTAGGCCGGATGATCCAGCACCCAACTAATTCTCAGATCATCTATGCAGCAACCAGTGCCGGTGTTTACAAAACAACCAACGGGGGTGCTACATGGGGGCAAAAAAAGGGAGGGAACATCAATGATATAGTCTTCAAGCCAAATAATCCTGATATACTATATGCCATCAGTAGTGGTAATTTTTTCAGATCGACTGATGCGGGAGAGAACTGGACAAGTATTACGAATGGTTATACAACAAGTTCACGAGCCGTTGTGGCCGTAACCCCGGCAAATCCTGAATATGTATATGTTCTACAGAGCCAATCCGACAATGGTTTTAAAGCGCTGCTACGCTCAACGAATGGAGGAACCAGTTTCGACACCCGAAGCACATCACCCAACATCCTTGATTGGTCATGCGATGGAAGTGGTTCAGGAGGACAATCATGGTATGATCTGGAAATAGCAGCAGATCCCGCCAACGCAGAATTGATATTCACGGGCGGCGTTAACATCTGGAAATCATACAACGGCGGGCAAACATGGGAAATCACGGGTCATTGGTATGGAGGATGTAATGTGACTGCCGTTCATGCCGACCATCACGTCTATGAGTATAGCCCCGTTAACAATAAGCTTTACATTGGGACTGACGGTGGTATTTATTCCAGCGCAGATCAGGGAGCAAACTGGACCATCCACACTAATGGATTAGTGATCACTCAGATATATAAGATCGGGCAGGATGCGACAAACAGTTCGCACGTAATTCTGGGCGCTCAGGATAACGGGTCATCCACCATGATCAACAATTCGTGGTATGATTCGCGTGGTGGTGATGGTATGGAATGTGCTGTTGACCCCCTGATGACGAATTTAACCTATGCGACCCTTTACTATGGCAATATTGCCCGACTCAACAACAACTCCTCGGAATTCACGGTAGCTGCCAACGGAAGCTTCGGTATTGATGAGGAGGGTGATTGGGTTACCCCCTTCATTTTGCATGAAACCGACCCCTCTATTATGTTTGTTGGATATAAGAACATCTGGAGAGGTACAAATCTGAGAGGTTTCCCGGTATGGACAAAGATCAGCAATAGCCTGAACGGAAGCAATAGCAGCAACATGAAAGTATTAGAGCAATCGCCGGCTAATATTGAAATCCTTTATGCAGGAAGAAGCGACCAGCGACTTTTCAGAACGGATAATGCGAATCAGGCCACCCCTATCTGGACCGACCTGACAAACTTACTGCCCGCCTCAGGGAACGTCTCTGACATCGAAGCACATCCTTATGATGAAAATATTGTGTACCTGAGTCAGGATGGTAAAATTTTCAAATCGACTGATAAAGGGCAAACATGGACAAACATTTCGGGCAGCCTTCCCGATGTCAACTTCAGTTCAATCGCCTATTACAAAGGTGGCGTTGAGGCTCTGTATGTTTCAAGCGATATTGGCGTTTTTTACCGTGATGCATTTATGAATGATTGGGTAAACTTCAGCCAGGGACTTCCGGTTGATGCTTCTATCAATGAAGTGGAAGTTGCATATAACCCCGCCAATCCGCAGAATGACCGTCTAAGTGCAGGCACCTATGGTCGTGGTTTGTGGGCTTCACCTATGTACCGCTCTGTTCCGGCAGCTGACTTTATTGCTGATCAGACGACTGTTCCAACCGCTTCTACGGTGAATTTCACTGACCAGAGTGCCGGTGTTCCCAGCGATTGGGTATGGACCTTTGAAGGAGGAACGCCTTCGACTTCCTCCCATCGTAACCCTTCTATTGTTTACAACACTCAGGGAGTCTTCAGGGTAAAACTGAAGGTAATGAATCAGGAAGGGATTGACTCAATCACGAAGGAGAGCTATATCACAGTAAGTGGATCCCTGCTCCCCTCTGTTGGATTCACTGCCGACAATAAAACCCCATGTTCAGGTCTCACCGTTAAGCTGACCGACACCACCCTCTACAACCCAACAAGCTGGTTATGGACCATCACACCAAATACCTTCCAGTTCGTTGACGGTACTTCTGCAACATCACAAAACCCCAGTGTTTTGTTCACAGAAAACAAATCATATACAGTAACGCTACAGGCTACCAATGTCAATGGCAGTTCATCCGTTACTCGTGAAAACTATATCCAAATGGGTGGCTTTGACGGTGATTACCTCGAAGACTTTGAATCGGGCAGTCTGTCCGATAATGGCTGGACAATTATAAACCCCGATGGGCAAAGAAAATGGGAAATAACAGCCGTTTTTGGGCCTGTTTACAATGAAAACAACCATGCTGCCAGAATGGAAATGTTCGGTTATACCAGCATGAGTACACGCGACCAGCTTATAAGCCCTGCACTCAATCTGAAAAATTTTACCAATCCTCATCTGCTCTTTAAATATGCATACGCACAAAGGGCAGCTCTGCGCGATTCACTGATAGTAAAAGTATCTGCAGACTGCGGTCAGACATGGACAAGAGTATGGGCCGGCGGTCCTGATGGAGAAGGAGCCTTCGTTACATCGATGCCCACAGCTTCATCTTTCGTTCCTGCCAGCCTTGAAGACTGGTGCGGATCAGGATACGGAGCAGATTGCCAGTCAATCTCGCTGAGCCCATGGCTGACATATCCCAACATCAAATTGATGTTTGAATCGTTTAATAAAGCCGGGAATAATCTGTACATCGATGAAGTACAGATAACCAATTCTTCGGGTACAGTAGATCAGATGCTGAATTCAGCCCTCTCGATTACGCCTAACCCTGGCCATGGAACCTTTAAACTTACCACCCCTACCAATCAGAAATACCAGATAGTTCTGACTGATGCTACGGGTCGCGTCGTGTGGAATACTATCGTTAGCGGGGCAAACACCAATCCTGCGCAACTGAACCTGACAGGCATAGCCTCAGGTGTTTATGTATTGAGCATCAGCGGTGATGACCATTCAGAAAACACGAAATTGATTATAAGATAATTTCATAAAATCAACAACTTAACAAGCCCGGAAAATTTTTCCGGGCTTGTTTTGCTTTAAGAGAACACCTATCTCCTGTTTTCCTTAATTTTGCCCTTTTCAATATACAAACTCGATATGTCAAACTGCAAGTTTCTGCTCTATATTTTCATTTTACTCATGCTACCTTTTAAGGCACAAAGTCAGCAAAATAAGGGATGGCGCCCCGGGGAAATGGAAGCAACCATATTTCTGACAAATCCATGGCAGGCTGAAGTTTTATATAAACAAAAAATCAATGCTGATATGCCACCGGTTATTCCGGGAGATGCCAGAATTTACATAATACCGGAAGAGCAGAACAACCTCCGCGATGCAGGGCTTGATGTGCAAATTGTTATCGATGATTTGAACAGTTACTACGCGGGATGGTGGGACAGGGATGTACCTCCGGGCTATTACACCTATCAGCAGATCATCAACATAGCCGATAGTCTGACTCTGGCATATCCTGACATCTGTCAGAAGACTATTCTTGGCTACTCTACCGGAGGATATCAGCTAGCTGCATTAAAAATAAGCGACAATGCCGCCGTTGATGAGCCCGAGCCGGAACTTATGTTTGAAGCCGGGATTCATGGTGATGAAGTTGGCGGACCGGAGAATGCCATCAGGTTTGCACGAGACCTTTGCAAAGGCTATGGCACCAACCCTGAGATCACCACGCTTGTCGATACGCGTGAAACATGGATATGGCTGATGGTAAACCCCGACGGACGCCAATCTATGAGCAGGTATAACGACAACAATGTTGATATTAACCGCGATGGTGCATATATGTGGAATGGAGAAGGAAACAGTCCTGCATCCTGCTCTCAGATTGAAACAAAGACAATGCGTGACTTCGGAGCTTCGAATCAGTTCGTAATCTTTACTGATTATCACAGCGGCACAGAGTACATTAGCTATCCCTGGAGCTACCGGGAAGACATCGCACCCGATAAACAGCACATCAATCAGCTAGCTTCCATTTACGCCTCAACATCAGGCTACAACAACATCCCTTATGCCCAGGGTTATAGCGGAATGTATCCCATCAATGGCAGTAGCAAAGATTTATTCTATGGAAGTTTCGGATCAGTAAGCTGGAGCATCGAAATTTCGATGTATAAACAACCGGCAGCTGCCAGCATTAATGGCTACTACCTGAAAAACAAACCAGCAATGCTTGCAATGGTTGAAAAGGCAGGGCTCGGACTAGAGGGTATTGTTACCGATAGTTTATCAGGTTTACCTATTCCGGCCATTATTAATGTAAACAATTACTACCCCTGTTACAATGATCCTGTGGTAGGTGATTATCATAAATACCTGTTGGGTGGAACTTATAATGTAGTAATTATTGCTAATGGTTACGCCACAAGGACTTTTGAAGGGGTTACCATCCCAGCCGACGGAACAACCACCCTCAATGTGGCAATGGTCAGATCGACCGATACAGCCTACGCCAGAAAAGTTTTGGGCTGCTACATCCTCAACAACAACCCCGCCGATGAAGGATTTACCCCCGGGGCAATAGGAGCTGTTGATTATGTAAATTATAGTCTGGGGAAAAATGGCTGGGTAATTTTGGATATGGAAGATACCATTGTTAACAAGCCAGGTAACGACATCAGGGTTATTGAAACTGACGGATCAGATGAAGGCTACAGACTTTATGCCGCAGAAAATCCCAATGGTCCATGGGTTGAAATAGGGACAGGTGTCGGGACAACAGAATTTGAACTTGGCACTTCGTTTACCAAAGCCCGATATCTGAAACTGAAAGATTACGGGACTGGTTCCACCACAGTCCCCGATGCCGGCTTTGATGTCGATGCTGTTGCTAATCTGCATCCAGCCGCAAGGCCTTTCTTCAAGGCAGCAACGCCAACAATTTGTGCTGAACAACCCGTCACTTTCACCGATTTAAGCCTGGGAAGTCCACTAACATGGTACTGGGAATTCGAAGGAGGAACACCAACGACCTCCACAGTGCAGTCTCCGGTGGTAACATATAAAAATTCAGGCACTTATTCAGTAAAATTGACCATCACCGATGGTTACACAACATCATCAGTGATAAGGGCAGCGTATATAACCGTGAATCCCTTACCTTATGTCGATCTGGGGCAAGACACGCTGTTGTGTTACGATTACCAGTCGGTCGTTTTAGACGCAGGCAATCCGGGTGCAACTTACCTGTGGCATAACGGAGAAACAACACAAACGGTGACCAGCCAATGCCATGCAATAGATATCACCGAATACTATCGTGTCGAAGTAACCCTTCCGACAGGATGCAAATCGATTGATTCAACAGGTATAACCTGTACCATCTGCGAAGGAGAAAAAGAACCAGGGCTTGAAGCAATTACTGTTAAGCCAAATCCGGCAGTCGGAGAAGTACATATTTCTGCCGGGCACAATTCTATTCTCAGCGTTGCACTGATGGATCTCTCGGGACGGGGCATTCTGATCAAAGAGGTGAAGGCCAAAGAAACCTGTCTCAGGCTTGAAGATTATCAGCCGGGTGTTTATTTTCTGCGAATAATCACTGATGACCTGGCTCTTCATACCATTAAAATACTGAAAATCTGAAGAATAAAAACCAATAAATCCCCTACCATTTTGACATTAAAAAAACCGGATGGGTTGAGTTAAAAAAAACGTTATTTTTGCTTAAAAAACAGGGGGCTCCTTACCTTCAACGCAAGACATAAATAAGCCCTCAGAACTCAATTTTATGAAGATAAATCACGAATCAGCCAGACTGATAGCCCAATACCTTTTGCAGGTAAAGGCCATCAAGCTGAGTCCAAAGAAACCATTCACCTGGGCATCAGGGTGGAAATCGCCGATATACTGCGATAATCGCGTTACCCTTTCCTACCCAAAAATCAGAACAGGAATTCGACAGGAATTTGTAAAATCTTTTACAGAGATGTTTGGTTCTGCTGATATCATCGTTGGTGTTGCTACAGGTGGAGTACCTCAGGGAACACTAGTTGCTCAGGATCTAGGGCTACCTTTTGCTTATGTCAGGGCGGCTGAAAAAAAACATGGATTGGGAAATCTGATCGAAGGGGTCGTTGAACCAGGCCAATCTGCTGTTGTGATAGAAGATTTAATCTCCACAGGTGGAAGCAGCCTGAAGGCAGTTGAAGCACTCAGGGAAGCGGGAGTAGTCGTAAAAGGAATGATGGCCATTTTCACCTATGGTTTTCAGGTAGCCGATGTTGCTTTCAAAGAAGCAAAAGTTCCGCTGATAACCCTTTCCGACTATGAATCGCTTGTAACCCTTGCTGCCGAGGAGAATTATATAACACAGAATGACATTGAATCATTAAACAGTTGGCGCGTTAATCCGGCTGAATGGGGAAAACAATTCGAGGTATGACAATCATCAAAAGCAACCGCGAATCAATTGGCGCTCCAGCCGAAGCCATCTTTAACCTTCTGGCCGATTACCGAAATTTTAATGAACTCCTGCCCGAACAAGTTACCAACTGGAAAGTATCAGGCGACGCCTGTAGTTTCACAATCAAAGGGATGGCTGATATCAGCCTAAAAATAAGCCAGCGGTTACCCAACACACAGGTCATTTACAGTTCACTGAATGCCAGCCCATTTTCATTTGAACTGGTTTTCAACATCGAAGCCAATAGCCTCTCATCTTTCATTACCTGCGAATTCAGGGGAGATTTAAACCCGATGTTGCAAATGCTTGCCAAAGCACCTCTTCAGAACTTTGTCAACATGATATTAGACAGGCTCAAATTTCATTTTGAATCATAGATCACCAAAGACATTATCAACAAACCCGGAACAGAAATACCTATTCCGGGTTTGTTTTTTAATCGCATTTCGTACTTTTGTAAAAGGGAGCCGGACAACAGAGCCGGCAAACCAACATCACTTCAATAATACGCTGCTGGCAAATGCTTTTTGAAAGATTAAAACAGGACATCCGTTATCAGGAAGGTCTTGGCGCATGTCTCAATTGCGGCACCTGTACGGCAATATGTCCGGCCGCCACTGTCTATGATTACGATCCCCGCATGATTGCAGAAATTTTACAGCAGCAGGATGAGACTCAATTAGTAGCACTTCTAAAAAGCAACACCATCTGGTATTGTGGAGAATGCATGTCATGCAAGACTCGTTGCCCGCGTAATAATGCTCCAGGGCTCCTTATTCAGGCACTCCGAAAGCTTTCGCAGGAGACCGGTTATTTCACCGAATCGGAAAAGGGGCGGCAGCAGTTGGCTATTAAAAGGACCGTTGGAACATGGATTCTTGAGAAAGGTTATTGCCTGTTTGCAGAAAACATTACCATGGAGATGCACCCTGAACAAGGGCCAATATGGGATTGGCTGATAAGAAATGCTCCTGACAGTTTCAACAGGATGGGAGCGAACTACAAAGGTCACGGCCCAGGCGCTCTACGGGCAATTCCAAAAGAATCGCTTGACGAATTAAAAGCCATCTTTGAGGTAACCGGGGCTTCAGACTTTTATGAACTCATTGAAAAACATTCGAAACAGAAAGCCAGCGAGTTGGGCATGCAGTTTGACGAAACAATTGATTGCGAATATTTCAGGTATATTTATACGGCTAATGACGAAAATCACAACCGACTATGATTATCGAAGGGAAAAGACATATCTGGAAAGAATACCAGAAAGAGATAGCCGATGATCACTATTTTTATGCCCGTAGCTGTGTAAGGCAGAATTTCTTCCCGGCTTCAGAGTTCACTTTTTTGAAAATTCTCAAAGAAGAACTTGGCAAAGATGTATATGACGACCCTCGTCATACCACGTGCACTGGCATTGCTTATCATGCCGATGTAGTTCAGTTGCCTACCATTATGACTGTTGTTGCCCGTCAATTTGCGCTGATGACAGAGCATGGGTTTAAGAATTTCGTCCCATCATGTATCACCTCCTTTGGTATCTACACCGAAATACTTGAAACATGGGAACACTTCCCTGACACACTGGCTCAGACACGAGAATTTCTATATAAGGCCACGAAGCGCGAATTTGAACTACCCGAAAATCTGGCTCACAGCAGCGATGTAATTTACAAATTCAGAGAGGATATCTGGCAAAGGAGACGTTTCAAATTAATCAACAAGCAAACAGGCAACCCACTCAGGGGAGTGGAGCACATCGGCTGTCATTATGCCAAGATGTTCCCCCACAAGGGTGTCGGTGGTGCAGAGTACCCTTATGTCTTGGCAGGATTGATAGAAAGCTGGGGAGGAGAAGTCATTGATTATCCGGAACGTCGCCATTGTTGTGGTTTTGGGTTCAGACAATACCTGGTTCAGGCAAACCGGGGATACAGTATGGCCTGTTCACAACGAAAGTTTGAGAGCATGGAACCCTACCATCCCGATTTCATCGTAACGAATTGCCCCGGATGCCCATTCTTCCTTGATCGCTGGCAATATGTCATCAGTGAAATGGAAGGAAAAACCTATGGAGATAATGGACATGGAATTCCAGTGCTGACGTTTGAAGAGTTGGCCGGGCTGATTTTAGGTTACGACCCATGGGATCTTGGACTACATATCCATCAGGTGGCGGTTGAACCACTTCTCGATAAAATGGGAATTCCATACGATTTGAGCAAAAAATACAACAACCTCGCCGGTAAATCGTTAGGGGAGCCTAAAAAACCTAACACATTAAAAGTATACGGTTATGAGCAGTAAACGGATTATCATAGTTGGTGCCGGACCTGCCGGCCTTGCAGCAGCCGGTGTTCTGGCACGTCTAGGCGCATCGGTTACCCTGATCGACAAAGATCCTGACATGGGCGGGCACCTCTCAAAATGGCATCAACTATTTCCCGATAGGTCTTCAGCACAGATACTGCTTGAGCAATTAGTATCAGAAGTACCCGATGAAGTATCGCGAATAATGGGTCGTGAAGTCATCGGAGGGAACGTCCGGACAAATCAGGTAGATTTAAAACTAGATGAAGGGACATGGATAACCGGAGACGGACTGCTACTGGCAACAGGATTTGACTTGTTCGATGCCCACAGGAAAGAGGAATATGGTTATGGGATTTACGATAATGTATACACGCAGGCTGAGGTAGAACAGATGTTTGAAAACGGGCGCATCGAAAACCGAAGCGGAAAGATCCCTCAATCAATTGCATTTTTACATTGCGTTGGCTCTCGTGATCAAAAAGTCGGCGTCAGTTATTGTTCCAAGGTGTGCTGTGTAACAGGCGTAAAACAGGCCATTGAAATGCGGGAGAAACTTCCTGATGCCATTATCTATAACTTTTATATGGACCTGAGGATGTTCGGCCAGGGCTTTGAAGAATTATATCATGATGCGCAAGAAAAATACAATATCAGATTTATCAGAGGGCGAATCTCAGAGGCAGCAGAAAACCAACAGGGAAAAGTGATCATTAAGGCAGAAGACACCCTAACAGCTCGCCCACTGAAACTTACTGTCGATATGCTTATACTTCTTTGCGGTATGCAGCCATCAAAACACACTGCCAATCTGGCCGATACTTTCGGATTTACCACAGGGCCCGATGGATTCCTGAAGCCATTAGGGCCATCACAAAATACCTTCCGTACAAGACATCCACATGTTATGTTAGCCGGAGCATGCACAGGTCCTGCCACACTTACTGAAGCCATTCAGGCTGGCAGGTCTGCATCGCTGGCACTCTATGAACAGCTCTTTAACATCATCAATTAGGCATGAAAGAATTTGGATTTCAGAAGCAAAAAGACCGCCAGACTGACCTTGACCAGATCGATCTGAGTCAAATCGCCTCTGTACTTCAGATTGTGGACAGTTGGAAAAGATGTATAGGTTGTGGTAGTTGTGCGGCTGTTTGTACCGCGGGGCAGTTTTCCTCATTTAATCCCCGCCGGACGCAAATGCTGGCACGACAAGGCTGCTATTCAACTTTGGCCTTAGAAGTGGCAAAATGTCAACTATGCGGAAAATGTCGTCTTGTATGCCCCCGTGATGTGGATACACGCAAGCTGATGCATGAACTAAAACAACTTCAAATCAGTCTGCTGCCATGACATTCGATCTTTTTGTCCTTCCTTTTTCAATAGGGTTGGTTTACCTGCTTATTGTTGTAGTAGAGCGATTCCGGCATTGGTATGTAATGCTGCCACCTGCTATTAAGAAGGAACTCCGGCATCGGATTCTATGCCGTTCAACAGTCAATGCAATATGGGAGATAATCCGTGAAGGGCTTCTGCACAAACGCCTTTGGCAACAAAACAGGCTCTTGGGTTACATGCATATGAGTTTTGCACTCGGCTGGTTCCTGCTTATCGTGATGGGAAATCTAGAATCAAGGTTATATAGCCAATTACACGTCAACCCACCCTATTATCCCATTTTCCTGAAATTTTTCGTTCACGACAGCCATGTCCTGCCATTCGAACTAACCACTATCCCGGGGTTCTTCAGGTTTATCATGGACTTTCTTCTACTTTTTGTACTTTCAGGATTGGTATTGGCACTCTTTAAAAGATCCGGAAGTCGTTGGTTTGGGTTACATCACACAACCAAACACAATGCTGTCGACCGGATAGCACTGACTTCGTTATGGCTAATTTTCCCCCTTCGCCTGTTAGCCGAAAGCTTTACGGCAGGTTGTTTCGGCGGTGGAGGCTTTCTCACCAATTCGCTTGGCAGGGTTCTATCCGCTGCCTTGCCGGCAGAACACCTCTACTACCCTTTCTGGTGGGCTTACTCCTTTTCATTGGGAGTGTTCTTCATATTGCTCCCTTATACCCGTTACATGCACATCCCGGCAGAAATCGCATACATTCTGTTGAAACATTGGGGTGGACCAAAGATAACCCAAACGCAGAGTTACTATGAATGTGGCATGCAAGCATGTAGCCGCTGTGGTGTTTGCCTCGACTATTGCCAGGTAGCCTGTAATGGAAACAGTCCATCTACTGCTCCTGCCTATTTTATCAGGGAACTGCGTGCAGGGAGAGCAGTTAAGGATATTACCGAAAATTGCCTTCTTTGTGGTCGCTGTCAGGATGCCTGTCCGGTTGGAATCGGATTGGTCAATTTACGGCTTTGGGCACGAAAGCAACTGACACTACAAGACCGCTTGCTAAATTGCCCCGCGTATCCGGCAACAGCTGCAAGGACATCGGTTGAGGTGGTGTGGTTTGCAGGATGCATGACCCACCTGACACCAAATACTATCAAGTCGGTAAAGCAGATTCTCCAGAACTCTGGTATAAAATACCAATGGCTTGATGCAGATGGAAGTATCTGTTGCGGACGTCCTATGTTGATGACAGGACGTGAACAGGAGGCCATGCAACTCATTGAATCAAACAGAAAGGCCATACTGGATACTGGTGCCAGAATACTCTTAACAAATTGCCCGATCTGTTACAAGATGTTCAGAGACAATTACCAATTGAATATTGAAATAGTACACCACGCTGACTTTATCCTTCATTTGGCCAAAGCTGATAAAATTAAACTTCCCTCGCTGGACCAAAAGCTTGCCCTGCATATCCCCTGCGAATTAGACAGAAAAAGCGAGGCAGCCACTGCGTTGAAAACACTGGTCGGGCGATTGAAGAATAATGCACAGGAAATTCCAATGTCAGAGTTATGCTGCGGAGGCAGTCTGGGCAGTTTGGGTGAATACAATTCCGACACAAAGCAACTCTGCGAAGCAGCAAGTAAATCAATAACTCAGGATGCTGACGTCACAACAATTACGGCCTGTCCGTTGTGTAAAAAAACGATTGACCGTCACAGCAAAGGCCCAACAAAAGATATAGCTGAAATAGTAATGGAAACTGAGAAATGAAACAAGACAGATTAAAATTATTGCAGATATTTTATCTCTTTAAAAGCAGCAATAATGGGTTCTCTGGTATCTGTCCGAAGCAGCCTTAATCGCCCATATATGTCAACATCCTGTATTTCAGCCTTAATAGTTTTACCCTCATACAGAAACAATGCTGGGATACCACGCAGGTAAAGATGATTCAGATAATCGGCTCGTAGCTTACCAGTATGGCCAGATTCAAGGTGAGAAAAACGATCAAGAATTGATATACTCATCTGACCAGCGATAGTATTTATATCATAGATATCTCCAGTTATCATTGACAATGATATTGGATTAGGAGCATCTGATAAAAATTTATGTTGATTTACATTCAACCCGATGCCCGCCAGACAATAACCAAAGTCATTCCCCATAATCACATTCTCAATGAGAATTCCGGCAATCTTCTTATCAGCGCAATAAATATCATTAGGCCACTTCACTGACCATTGGGCCTCTGGGGCCAGCCCTTTTAACAAATCAACAATGCCTATAGCAACAACCATTGTCAGATAAAATTGGTCGGCAGACTCAAGGTTTTGTGGTTTCAGGAGCAGGGTGGCGGTTATGTTTTCTCCCTGCAAACTTTCCCAGATATTTCCCTTTTGCCCCCGGCCATGAGTCTGGTTTTTGGCCAAAAGCATAAAACCAGAAGGCAATTGCTCATTCTGTAATAATTGACTGAGCGAAGTATTGGTCGATTCAGCAACTTCAATAATACGTATATTTACCACGACAGAAAAATTTCAGCAAAGGTAGGCCAAAGGTACCATTTGCTGAGCCATAGAAAAGAGAAATCGACGCATGAATGACAGGTATCGTTAAAGAAACCTGTAAGTGAATTAAAAACCAGCCAAAATGGCAAAAATTTAGGTAAATTTGCATTTTATCCTTAATAATACCGGATAGTGATTAAGAACAGAAATTTTGAAAATCAACTCATTGTAGATGCTGTTGTTGACAGCATGAAGTCCAAGAAAGCCAAAAATATTGTCGTGATGGACTTCGGTCGTATGCGTCAAATGGTCTGCGACTATTTTGTAATATGTCAGGCAGCTAACACACCTCAGGCAGAAGCAATTGCAGATTCAATCATCTATAATTTACGTCATACTCCCGGCCTCCATCCTATCGGAATAGAAGGACGCCAGAATGCGGAATGGATTTTGCTGGACTATGGGAGCGTAGTAGTGCACGTATTTCAGGAGAAAGCCCGTCAATTCTATCGTATAGAGGACCTTTGGGCCGATGCTGAGTTTACTCACGTTGCTGAAACGGACTAAGCTACGTTAAAATTTAACTTGACAAATGTAATTATGTCAGACAATAGCTACGACAATTTCCCAAAAAACGAAACCGAAAACAGTTCAACCGGAAAAAAGAAAGACCAGTTGAACCTTAACAAGAAGCCAAAATTCAATTTTTATTGGATTTACGGTATTCTGGCAATAATATTTATTGGCTTTCAATTTCTTAATTTTGAGGAACCAGCGAAAAAAACGACTTGGTTTGAATTGAAAAGATATATAGAGCAAGGCAAAGTCCAGAAAATTATCTTAGAAAATAAGGAGGTAGCACGAGTAACCTTAAAAGCTGACAGTACTGCCAAAAAGAAACCATCAAGCCATTTCGGATCAACATCCAAAGCCAATGAACTGGAATACCAGATAGGCTCGATCGAATCGTTCGAAAAAAACCTCGATGAGGCTCAAAAGAACCTTACCCCGGCTCAGCGTGTATATCCCGATTACGTAACACGGAGAAACTGGGGCGGGGAAATTCTGAGCTATATTCTTCCATTACTGATTTTAATTGGCATCTGGTTCTTTCTAATGCGAATGATGAGCCGTGGTGGTGGTGGCGGGCAGATTTTCAATATTGGAAAATCGAAAGCCCAGCTTTTCGATAAAGACACACAGGTTAATGTAAACTTCAGCGATGTAGCCGGTTTGGAAGAAGCGAAGATTGAAATCATGGAGATTGTTGATTTTCTTAAAAATCCGAAAAAATACACCGAACTCGGTGGCAAAATACCAAAAGGTGCTTTACTCGTTGGCCCTCCGGGTACGGGGAAAACCTTGCTTGCAAAAGCTGTTGCCGGAGAAGCAAAAGTTCCGTTCTTCTCGTTATCAGGTTCTGATTTTGTAGAAATGTTCGTAGGCGTCGGGGCATCCCGCGTTCGCGACCTCTTCAAACAAGCTAAAGAGAAGGCACCCTGTATCATCTTCATCGATGAAATTGATGCCATCGGTAGAGCTCGAGGTAAAAACCCAATGACCGGATCAAACGACGAACGTGAGAACACCCTAAACCAGTTGCTCACCGAGATGGATGGTTTCACCACCAATTCAGGTGTTATCATTCTGGCTGCAACCAACAGAGCCGACATCCTTGACAGGGCGCTCTTGCGTGCAGGGCGTTTTGACCGTCAGATTCACGTAGAATTACCAGACCTTGAAGAACGAAGAGCTATCTTTAAAGTCCACCTGAAACCAATAAAAATAGATGAGACACAGGTTGATGTTGATTTACTTTCGCGTCAAACACCTGGTTTTTCAGGTGCAGATATTGCCAATGTTTGCAATGAGGCTGCGCTGATTGCTGCCCGTGGAAATAAATCACTGGTAGAGAAAAAAGATTTTCTCGATGCCATTGACCGTATTGTCGGAGGTCTGGAAAAACGAAGCAAAATCATCACCGTTGGGGAAAAACGTGTTATCGCCTTCCATGAAGCAGGTCATGCTGCTGTTAGCTGGTTGCTTCGCTATGCCCATCCGTTGATCAAAGTTACCATTGTACCTCGCGGCAAAGCACTTGGCGCAGCATGGTATCTCCCTGAAGAACGACAGATCACTACTTTTGAACAAATGTTTGACGAAATGGCTGCTACGCTTGGGGGAAGAGCATCTGAACAGGTTAATTTCGGACAGATTAGTACTGGTGCTCTGAACGATCTGGAAAGGGTCACCAAACAAGCATACAATATGGTGGTTTACTTTGGCCTGAACGACAAAATCGGTAATATCTCCTATTACGATTCGACGGGTCAGATGGAATACTCCTTCCAAAAGCCATATAGCGAAAAAACGGCCGTTGTCATCGATGAAGAGATCAGCCGATTGGTTGAAAAAGCCTATGTGACTGCAGTGAGTATTCTGACTGAGTATAAAAATAAAGTGGAGCAGTTGGCTAATGTTTTACTTGAAAAGGAGGTCATCTTCCGTGAAGATCTTGAAGCCATATTTGGACCACGACCATTTGAGGCAGAACGATCGCTGTCCAATGAGATAGCTCCAAGACACCTCGACTCTCCGAAAGCTGGGGCTGAAGTGGCTGAGGAAAAAGACACCCCTCCGGCCATTAAAACGCCACCATCCATGGGACACTAAGTTGCAGAACATTGCGATACTATTAAAAAACACAGACGATGAACGAGACCACAACAAAAGAAAAAGTGCTGAAAAAAGTTCGCAATGCACTGATCAGCAAAATACCAAGTCCCTTTCAATCGGTCGATTTCGACTCGGCCATCTACAATAACCGGGATGACGATCAGTCGGTTATCTTTGTAGAAGAGTTTACTTCCACTGGTGGAAAATTTCTCTACTGCGAAAATGAGGATGAGTTGATGGAAAATCTGGCTGCTGCAATTTCTGACCTCCAGTTGGGCACAGTGTTCTGCACTGAGGAAAAACTCCTGTACCTGCTCAACAAGGCAGAAATCCCTGCAATAAGTGACGATAGTAATCTTGGCATGATAAAAGCAACCCTCACTTTTTGTGAATATCTGGTGGCCCGTATCGGCAGCATCATGGTAAGTTCAAAAACCAATTCAGGAAGACGACTGCATGTTATCCCTGAAAAGCACCTGGTAGTTGCCTATGCATCCCAACTAGTTCCCGACCTAAAGGATGCACTACGGGCTTTGAAACAACGAAACCTTAATGGGGACTTACCCTCACTTATCACGCTGATCAGTGGCCCGAGCCGTACTGCAGATATTGAAAAAACGCTAGTTATGGGAGCCCATGGGCCTAAAGAAGTTTACCTCTTCTTTGTTGATGATTCAATTTAAATATCGTATCTTTAAACATAACTTTAAAAACCGTTACCATGGAAGAACAGTTTGTTTTAATAGCTACAGCTGCTGATATATATGAAGGAGAGATCATTCGTGGAATGCTTGAAGAAAACGGCATCGAAGCGACACTGATTAACAAAAAAGATTCCGAATTTCTGATTGGCGAAGTTGAAGTCTACGTGCCAGCTGACCAGGTCGGTCAATCGCGAGAGATCCTTAAATTGCATGATGAAGAATAACTTCATTCAACGTACGCTAACCGGGGCATTGCTGGTAGCACTGATTGTTTCGCTGATCCTGTTCAACAATATTCTTTTTACGGCACTCATGTGTGCTGTAGCTCTTGGATGCGCACATGAGCTTCATTCTCTGATTAACCTTACCAATGCGCATCTTAAGACAACCTCTTTTATAACCGTGACAGTAGCTTTTCTTCTACTCTCAGGCCTTGGCGTACAAGTCGGTTCTTCTCTTACTATTGCCGTTACTCTGGGGTTTATCCTGTTAATCCCGATGGTTTCATCGCTCTTTATTCGTGATAGTAATGCCCTTGAACAATCTTTTCTTACGATCGTTCCTGTTGTTTATGTCGCTATCCCCCTAGGAATCCTTCCACGTTTTATTGATGTCATTCCTGGCCGACCTGATCAACCGGTCATGATTTTAAGCCTTTTCGTGCTCATATGGGTTAACGACACCTTCGCCTATCTTACAGGAATTTCGATAGGCCGACACCGCCTCTTTGAACGTGTAAGCCCCAAAAAATCATGGGAAGGAGCTATTGGAGGTCTCCTTTTCAGCCTTGGAGCAGCCTTCGGATTATTTGAAATTACTGGTCTCATGATCTTACCGATATGGTTGGGATTGGCGATAGTTGTTGTTATTTTCGGTATCTTTGGTGACCTTTTGGAATCCCTCCTTAAAAGGAGTAAGGGGGTGAAAGATAGTGGAGACCTACTCCCCGGACATGGCGGGCTGCTTGACCGGTTTGATGCTGTATTACTCTCCGTTCCTGCTGCCTGGATATACTTATCAATTGTATTGATCTAATCAGACACGTTCATCTACATGAAGATACATAAAGAAGGCCGAATAATAATCTCAGTTTCGGCCATACTTACAGGATTAATCATTGCTTTTCTTTTTATTTTTTCACCCCTCATCTGGGCTTTGCTTTTTCTAATCCCATTGCTTCTTTTCTTTGCCCTAATCGTAAGATTTTTCAGAGTCCCTAATCGTAGCCCGCTATCCGACCCCATGGCCATCTTCAGTGGTGCCGACGGAACAGTCGTTGCCATCGAAGAGGTGGATGAGGATGAATTTTACCATGAACCACGAAAGCTGGTTTCGGTTTTTATGAGCATCTACAACGTTCATATCAACTGGTTTCCGATTAGTGGCGAAGTGATATACCAAAAGTATCACGCGGGAAAATTTCTTGTTGCGTGGCATCCAAAATCTTCGATAGATAATGAAAGAACTACCGTTGTAATCAGAACAACCCCTAAACGCAGTATTCTGATCAGGCAGATTGCCGGTGCAGTAGCCCGAAGGATTGTATGTTACCCCCTGATAGGAGAAAAAGCCATACAAAATCACCAAATGGGATTTATCAAATTCGGGAGCCGGATTGACCATTTCCTCCCATTAGATGCTGATGTTAAAGTTGAACTGAATCAAAAGGTTATTGGTTCCCAAACGATATTGGCTACCTTTGCCGAATAAAACCATTGATCATGGAAAGGATTGGGGTATTTCCCGGATCATTCGATCCCATTACCATAGGCCATTATTCCGTAATTAAAAGGGCTCTCCCGCTTTTTGACAAAATCATTGTGGCTATTGGTATTAATGTTGATAAAACCGGATTCTATCACGTTGATCAGAGACTTGTATGGATTCGAAAAATATTTGCTTCAGAACCTAAAGTCGCAGCCGATACCTACACTGGACTAACGGTTAATTATTGTGATCGGATTGGAGCTAAATTCATTATTCGAGGATTGCGCACCTCTGCTGATTTTGAATTTGAAAGAGGGATTGGGCAGATCAACAAAAAACTAGGCACAGAAATTGAAACCATCTTTCTGCTAACGGCACCTGAACATAGCTTTATCAGCTCATCAGTTGTGCGCGACATAATCAGAAACGGAGGAGATCCATCGCAGTTCCTGCCTCCCGGACTGACATTTTAATAAAATTTCTTTTCCTATAAATCGTTATTAACTGATGAAAACTGCATCCCGCCTTTTACTCCTTTTCATCGGTTGGGTGATAACACAACCTGTCACGTCACAAAGTGCTGTCATCAAGGGTAAAATCCCTGAAGGCAGTGGTCTTATCGTACAATTAATCGCCGAATCAAATCCCTTTACCCGTCATCTGGAAGTTCTCGCGACCGATACCTGTGATGCTGGCGGAGGCTTCATCCTGTCAGTCGACACAAACATTGTTTTCCAGGCTGGTGTTGATGTATGGTTCCAGACGGACTGGTTCTGGATTACTCCAGGCGACACCCTTAAGGTACAGGCTATACAACCTGTTCAGCCAGGATTTACAGGCAACCGGGGTTCAGCTGGATTTACCCTGACTGATATTACCAAAACCTCTACAAGCTTTAAAATTACAAAATTTGATATGGAAGTGGCCAGCTTTCTGGATTCAAACTTTAATGATATCCTCCGAAAGAGGGACATCAGAATTGCACGTAATTTTATCCACCGGCAGCAGAAGCTTATTAATCAGTCTGACGACCGCTTTCTGGCCGATTACATGCAATATACCCTTATGGGATTAGCAATCAATACCATGGTCAGAACACCAACAGCGGTTGCAGAAGAGTTATTTAAAAGAAAACCCGATTACCAGCATCCCGCTTATCTTGAACTGCTATCGCAGCTATTTAAAGATTATCACCTTAAAACCCCTGGTATTTACCCGGAGCAGTTGATAAATGCAGCCACGGAAAAAGAATATACCCGATTTCTACATCTTTTAGGATCGGACACATTGCTTAAGAATGATTTATATCGGGAGCTTGCAGCCATCCAGATCATTACAGATATTGTATACGCGATGCCTCCGGAAAAAAGATTGGCATCAATTTCGCTTCTTGACTCACTGGCGCTACATTCGCGCTTCGCTGAACACCGGGTGCTGGCAAGTAAGGTTGGGAATCAACTCCGGGAACTTTTGCCCGGCACTTTGGCGCCACCCCTGCTGACAGGATCGCAACCCTTCACGGATACACTGAATAGCATGCCACTACTCATTGTTTTCACACACACACAGTGTGCATCATGCCTCGAGGCAGCCGACTGGCTGGCAGCTTTTAAATCACGAGAGAACTGGCAATGTAATGTTATCACTATCTTTCTGGATTATGATCAACAGGAAGCCAGATCAATTTTGGCGTTGAAATCATGGCCATGGAAAAGTGTTTGGGGTGGAAATGATTTTGCCATGATGCATCGCTGGCAGATTAGTTCCCTGCCATTATTCGCGATCATAGGTAGCGATGGGAAAATAATACAGTACCCAACCATGATACCCGGGCCTGAATCAGAGAAATACCTACTGAAATTAACTAAGTCTAAACAGCCTGTTCGTCGTCGGCCATAATCTGGTTAGGGCTGAAGAGGGTGAAATTCACTTTGCCATAACGACGCTGCTCCATAAAATGTGAATGGCTCTGAAAACTCACGCGTTCTCCGTGCTCCATCACAAAGAGCCCATCAGGAGCCAGAAAACCACCTTTGATGATAAGATCCGGGATCGTGGCAACCCCTTCCAGATCATATGGGGGATCGGCAAAAATAACATCAAACTGTCTGCGTGCTGAGTTCAGGTAGCTAAACACATTCCCTTTAATCACCATAAGATTGTCAAAAGTAAGTTCCTTCGCTGTTTGCTTGATATAATCAGCACATTTTGGATTCATTTCAACGGCAACTACTTCGATGGCACCCCGGGAAGCAAATTCATAAGAAATCGACCCGGTACCGGAAAACAAGTCCAGTACCGCAATATTTTCAAAATAGAAGTTATTATCTAAAATATTAAAAAGGCTTTCCTTGGCCATGTCCGTGGTTGGCCTAACCGGTAATCCTACCGGTGGATGCAATTGTTTTCCCCTGCGGGATCCTCTTATAATTCGCAAAGCGATGTATTTAAAATGGTAAAATAACTATGACGTGGCAAAGAGTCGAATACATAGGGAAAGTTAAGAGCACTTAGCCTGCGGGCAAATCCAACATTTCTGACATACCTGTAAATAATATCATATATAGCAGATTCCTTCTCAACTTCTCCCAGTAAAACAACTTCTGATGTTTCCGGATTCAATCCCAGTTGATCCATTACGAACAACAAAAAATATATAAAATCCTCCCGGTTACGGTATTCAAAGCTATTAAAAAAACGCAGCTTCTTATCCCGCAGATAGACAACCTCAAACCACCTGGGTCTGACATGTACAAACAATTTATCATCGAGTATCAGATTCCTGAACTGGCCGACCAACAACTCCAGTAATACTGATGAGGCACAATGTACTCCTGAGACTCCCTGTATCTGAGTTAACACCGAAAGGAGCTTTCCTGAAATGGCAAACAAATGAGTCATCTCGCCTGATGATACGTTATCGGCAAGCACGACTTCGTCATCAGCAAGAGGGTGATTAAAGGCAAGTATGTCCCTGTTGGTTTCAACAGAGGCTAGCGACTGAGGGATTAATGTACTCTTACGGGTTTCAACAAATATCCGTGTCCTTGGAAAAGTATTAATTGCCCACTGTGACATCTTTCTGGCCGCTGGGAGAATTTCGGTCACCTGATCCCAATCAGGGACACCAACTTCTCCCGAGTTAAAAAAAGACATTGCTTCAAGAGCCAATACTTTACCCTTCTGAGGCTCAGCCAAAGAAAAAGAAACTCCATCCTGTGCAAGCAGAATGGAGAGTTCATAGTTCAATGCCTGGTCCTCATTAAAACTTTTATCACAAATACTCCATAGTGGATGAAAGCTAAGGGACATTTGAGCTTAGATTGGTGATGTTGGGGAATATTACTCCCAATTGCCGTCGGTAGTCACTTCCACCATCGAACCGATCTTCAATCCGGGATATTTGTCAATATCTTCGCGAACCTTGTTAAGATTTCGAACCAATTGTTCATCAAGACCCGCGAGAATTGAATTGTTATGTGCAAGAACTTCATATACATCAGCAAACATGCCACCTTTGTCAATTTTGCCGGCATGGATTTCAAATTTCTGCCCGTTGCTTCCCGGAACTATTGAAATATCTTCAATTCTAAAATTCTGACGTTTGCCAAAAAGAGAATCATACACACTAATAAAACCGATGGTATCAGTAATGGAACGCGAAAAGGTGGTATCAGTGGGGTCGGCTACCATCTTGATTACAGGTATCTGTCCAATCCTGGCGAAGGCTACCAGTGAATCCCAATTAGCAGTGTAACGCTTATTTCCCGCACGAAAAAACCGCTCGATGTCTCGAATATCTTTCAACTTCTGGACAACAGCATCATACCTCAGGTTTTTAGCCTGGTCGAAGCGAACGGGGGTCATAATACTTTCATAAACCAGGTAGCTAAGACCTACAATAATAAGGGCTAAAACGATTTTAATAACTGTTTTCATGATTTTTTCTTGGTTTATATCACGTGCAAAATTAATTTTTTTTTGGCGATTCCCGACGAAATTATGAACAAAAAAGCATTCACTTCCCGAATCAATGATTTAGAACATATAGATAACGGCAGCCTGCAACCGAATATTGCTGATTTCATCAGTCTGAGAAACATTAAAACGATTATCACTAATCCCATAAGCAGCAACCGTATACTCGACTTCAAAAGTAAACTGTAAGGGCAAAATATTCACATCGATACGGGGAGCTACTCGATAGATATAATCAATGTCATCACCACGCCCATAAAAGGGACCTTTGGCATCTCTGCCTGTCCCCAGGTTTTTAACATATCCACCATACAATCCAAGTCTTACCGATCTGTAATCATATGTCAGATCAGCCCATAACGATAGATTATTCAAATTCACATAAGTCCGGTTATCCAACGAATCGGCCTTTTCAACAGCATAACCACCTGTCATCAGATGATCGCTCAGATTCTGGCCGAGGATAACCTGCGTCTTAATCTGAAAGGACCTATCGGTATACTTACCAAATACATGGAGTGAGACAGACCTTACCAGTTCATCAGCTTTAAACAGGCTGTCGGTTACCAGCCTCGGGCGTAATTGTTTGTAATCAACACCGGCACCGGCAAAAAGAGATTGGCCATGATACTGAATCATTAGATGCAGATTGGGAACCAGAGCATTCCGAAGATAAGAAACAGACCCACCACTTGGACCAGGAGAAACATAATCTCTTTGTGCATAAGCAACCGCGATTATATCAAACTTACCCGGAGTATAGGCTACCTTGATCATTGGGCTGCGGGTAAACGACCGAAAAGGAGCTCCTGTGTTCAGCGCAAGAACCCTCGGCAACATCTCGGGTACATCTAATGGAGACCAATACTGCCCCACTAGTATCGATGCCTTAACCCATTTCATTTCTATATAACCATGCCGCAACCTGAAAGCATTGTTCTCGGGATTAGATGGGCCGGTAAAATCACCTTCAACAAATCCTTTTACCTTAGCTCCCAGAATATCGGGCCCCGTGGCCGTTAGATTGACGCGCGATGTCATCCCCCATTGGTTAAAATTAGGAACTGCATTGATATCGGCACCATTGGCATCCAAATCAGGCTTTAAAGGATACAATATAACAAAACCTTCACGGGCTTCCACGTTTAGTCGGCTGTCAAAAGCCGCGTCACCCCGGACAAAACCATGAAACGCAATCTTCACACTACTTAGGTCAAAACTCTGGGAGGTTACTCTGGTTCCAAAAAGGGAAAATAGAACAAACAGAAAGAAAGTAATCTTTTTAAACATAAAATTCAATGTGGTATAATACGATGTATAGGACTGTCAGATGAAAGAGGGAGCATCAGGAATTACACCAATCATCTTTGCAGTTGTTCCACTTCCCGGCATTTCATAGCAAACATGAATCAGCCCATTGGTAATCAATACATACTTTGCATTGAGCACCATATTATAGCGCAAGGCCTGATCAAGAACCATTTGCGACAGATCAACCTCAGGAGCCTTACACTCAGCAACTAGCCATGGTTTCGAATTAGGATCAACCCAGCAAACAACATCAGCCCTTCGGGTCATCCTGTTCAATTTCAGCTTTGCCTCTACGCTTATTAATGAAGGCCGGTATCCACGATGCTCAACCAGATAATGAATTAAATGCTGCCTAACCCATTCTTCAGGAGTAAGAGCTACATGCCTTCGCCGAATACGGTCAAAAACCATAACCGATTGATCAGTTGTTGAGATGACAAGGTTGGCGGGCGGAAAATTGAGTGGAATCATCATTTCTAAAACCAAGGCGCAAAGGTAATCAGAATGGTGTTGTTTTTTCGGTTAAATTTGTTCCGCTAAAGGTGATCCTGTTTTTTACCGGCTGGTCAATGACCCGAAGGACTAAGTGTCATAGAATGTTTTAGCCATGAAAACCAAAGAAGAAATTGTAAACAACTGGCTTCCAAGATACACGGGAAAGCCACTTACCGAGTTTGGTCAATATATCCTTCTGACCAACTTTCAGCATTATGTTGATTTATTTGCTGAATGGCATAAGGTTGAAATTGAGGGCTATGGCCGCAGTATGCCTTCAGCCACAGCAGGCAACATCACAATTATCAACTTTGGAATGGGGAGTGCCAATGCTGCCACGGTGATGGATTTGCTCAGTGCAATTGCACCCAAAGCTGTTCTTTTTTTAGGGAAATGTGGCGGTCTGAAACGGAAAAACAAAATTGGCGATCTTATTCTGCCAATAGCTGCCATCAGAGGCGATGGTACTTCTAATGACTATTTCCCAAACGAAATTCCGGCCTTGCCTGCCTTTGCTTTGCAAAAAGCAGTTTCAACTACAATCCGTGATCATGATTCTGATTACTGGACTGGTACTATATACACCACCAACCGCCGTGTATGGGAATATGACGAGCACTTCAAAGAATACCTCAGAACGACCCGTTCGATGGCCATCGACATGGAAACAGCCACACTTTTTATCGTTGGGTTTGCCAACCATATTCCGACTGGCGCCCTGTTGCTTGTATCCGACCAGCCAATGATTCCTGATGGCGTTAAAACTGAAGAAAGTGACCAGCAAGTCAATAAAAGCCATGTTGACCGACACCTCAGGATCGGCATCGACTCACTTAATCAACTCATTAACAACGGACACACTGTTCGTCATCTCAGGTTCGACAACGAATAATCAATTCATCTATGACCTTTGAGCAGATTCTGTCCAATCTTCACAATAGGATTTATCATCCGGTTTTCCTTCTGCAGGGTGAAGAACCATGGTACATCGACCAGATTTCCGATTTCATTGAAGACAATGTTCTCGATGAGAACGAAAAGGAGTTCAATCAAATGGTATTCTATGGTCGCGATAGCTCGGTTCAACAGATTATCGACACGGCCCGACGTTACCCAATGATGGCCAACCACATGGTAATCATTGTTAAGGAAGCACAGGATCTGAAAAGAATTGAAGACCTGACTGCTTATTGCCAGAAACCGACTCCAACCACCATCCTCGTATTATGCCACAAACATAAGAAAGTCGACGGACGAAAAGCGCTGGCTGGTGCCATCAAAAAAACCGGAGTATTGTTTGAAGCCAAACAATTATACGATAATCAATTGCCGGATTGGATCAGGCAACACATCGAACTGAAAGGCTATTCAATAACTCCGAAGGCCGTAATGATGATGGCCGATAACATCGGCACTAACCTGTCAAAGGTCGACAACGAAACCCAAAAATTGCTGGTTAACCTGCCGGTGGGTGGCAAAATTACCGAAGCGCTTGTGGAACAAAACATAGGAATCAGCAAAGATTTTAATGTTTTCGAACTTACCAAAGCCCTTGGACAGCGCAATCGGGCAAAAGCCATCCAGATCATTTTATACTTTGCTGACAACCCAAACGATCACCCAATGGTTTTGCTTACCGGTGCCCTTACCAATTATTTTCTAAAAATCATTAAAGCACATGCACTCCAGGGTAAAGACACCAAGACGATCGCCTCAGTGCTGGAGGTAAACCCATTCTTCGTTCAGGAGTATACTTCTGCAGCCAGAAACTACCCGCTACCACAAGTGAAACAAATTATCAATCTTCTGAAACAATACGACCTCAGAAGTAAAGGTGTCGACAATACGTCAACAGAACAGGGCGAACTAATGAAAGAACTAATCATCAGAATACTCAACCCGGCATAAACCATCCGGCTCAGTTCACCTTCTTTTCAATTTTCGCCTCTCCCATTACAAGCCATAAAAACAAAATAAAAGGGGGGCGATAACCATTTAAGGAGACATCTATACAGCTTGGTGATGTTTTTCCGAACCATTCGTAGCCTTAGAAGGGATTAGTCCGGCAACTATAATGCCATCCCCTCCCCTTTCCTTCGATACCCATCAGGCTGTTCCGTGAAGGTTACTCTCTGAAAGTTTCAGATTTTGTTAAATGCATCTCTCTAACTTCATATTCCTACACAATACAACTACAACTTTACGCTATACGTTAAAAGCCAAGCGCTTTAAATTCCCCAAGATTCTCATTCTTTGCTTAGAATAAAAGCCTCTTACTGAGATGCAATGTAATCGGGCGGATGGTCCTTTTTACAAATTATTAAACAATAATCCGTACAATAAAATCTAACTAACCATATATTGAATTTAATAACACTGATAATCAAATCATTGATAAGTAAATGATATTCCAAAGAGGGGTCAAAGGCTCTTAAATATCTTTTAACTATAATTCAGTAAGTTATGAGTATGTTCGCCATGGAACCTTGGTAAGTGGATTTTCTAAAAAGAGACTATCATTACTACTTTGGCATTAACTATTGGCGTTGACTCTCCAGATTCTGAAATCTCCAATTCTTTTTCACTTTAGCTTCCGATCGCTATCAGGGAGGTTTGCCTTTACCTGACGCTTCATCAACACAAATAAAAATCTCTCATTTTTTCATCAGGCAGAAGGATTAAGCTGCTTTGGCATAATTTTCGCCTTATGAAAGAAAAGTATCACACGGATTTAAATCGGAAACCAAGCGGGTATGATGCGAAGACTGACCGAAACCATACGCTTCACCTACGCTTCATCTACGGTCCATCTACGGTCCATCTACGGTTGAGGAGACAAAATGGTGCCATATGGGCTCCGCCTTCTAATGTGACACAGCCACTTTAATATGGTCTTTATATTTCGGGTTGCCTGAGAATACTTTTTTCGGATTGATAAGAAGTCTGGCCAAAGTTTGGCGCGAAGCATATATAATCTATGTCTGACATGGTATGGATAGCCAACCTTCTCCTATAGACGGATATGGCTTTATGCTGTTCATAAACGATTACCTAATGATGGATATGGGTTTATACAAAGTAGTATTCCACAGAAGTATGTGATTTATTCTCTGAGTGATTAACAAAAATTGGAGAAAACACGGTTTGTTAATGTGAATGAAAATGCGATATCACATAAATAAACCTGAAACTTCGTCGTCCCGACGATGTTTCAGGTGGAATTTTTACGGTTAGCGGGAATTATAATAAAACGTAAAAGGGTCTTAATTAAGGAACAAGGGTAACAGTACCCTGAGCATTATGCCATCTTCCGGACTCATCGGTAAACCTTATCTGATAGATATAGGCATCCAAAGGAGCCCTGTTACCTCTAAATCGGCCATCCCAACCCTGACTTATGTCGCGGGTTTCGAACATCAGTTCTCCCCATTTACTGTACACTTTCATCTCGAACTGGTTGATTCCATCGCCTCTGACCAGCAGAAGGTCGTTAGAACCATCGTCATTAGGCGAAAAAGCTCTTGGAATATAGATGGAGCATTCGAGCACATTGACAGTAAACCGGGCGGTTGTTTTCCCCCCATCGCGATCTTCAACATCAACTTGATAGGTCGATGTTTCGGTAGGTTTCACCGAGATATTCCGGGCATAATCACCAGTATTCCATTCATAGCGCCAGCCTTCAGGTGCAGTAAGAGATACTTCTTCACCGGAACAAATTGAATAGGCGGACTCGATGATTTTGTTTTCGACAGGGTCAACAACAACGACGGGTATAGCTTCCTCTTCAGATTTGCTGGTTATTACCCTGACCGGATCCTTCCTGACAACGGGTTCTTTTTGCAGGGGCTTCGTAACCTCCTGATGAACACCATTATCTGGTATTGTTGGTTTGGAAACCCGGGAAGAAACCGGACCATTCACTTCGGTCTTAGAGACTTCCTTGCTGATGGAGCCGGATGGAATGGGTATATTCTTCTGTACTTTAGCTGGTATAGCATGCTCCGGATGTTCAACACTATCCATTATGGGACGTGTTGTTTTAACAGTTTCAACTGTTTTAGCTAAGACAGGGTCAGTAGAGGTAGTTTTCTGAACGAGGGCAGGTTTGCCAGAATCATTGGTGACAATTTTACTATCAAAAGGATCAAATCCAAAGAGCCAAATAGCCACCACACCCAGAAATATAGCAGGAGCTATATAAGTATAGCTGATCTTCAACAAACGACGCAGTAACAACTTGCGGCTCAACCCTTTCCAAACAGAATGACTGGGCAGTTCCTCAAAGTCATGGAAAGCATCCCTGAATACATCTCCAAATTGTTGGTAATCTTTTTCCATTTATTGGTAAATAATTCAATTTTTCACTATTTCTCGGCTATACGAACCGAGGCGTTTCTGAAGAAGGCGTCGCGCATGAAGTAATTGGGTTTTAGAAGTACTAACCGATATATCCATCATTTCCGCAATTTCTTTATGTTGATAACCTTCTATTTCATAGAGGTTAAACACAGTCCGGTAACCAACAGGTAAATTCTGTACGAGAGAGAGTAAATCTTTCACATGTAACTGATCAAATACGACCTGCTGATCTTCAGTCACCTCCTCAATCTCTTTAATGTCCAGTTGATAGAGGTGTTTTCGAAAGCGCATATAATAATTGATAGCAGTGTTCACCATGATGCGTCTGATCCAGCCTTCAAAAGAACCATCCCCACGAAACTCAGTTAATTTCAAAAAGACTTTAATAAAACCTTCTTGTAATATATCCTCAGCTTCCTCTTTGTCGCGGGCATAACGTAAACAAACGCCCAGCATCTTTGGAGCAAACCTATCATACAGCTCTTTCTGCATTTTAAGGCTTCCCTTCAGACAGCCCTTGACTATTTCGGAATCATGAATCATGAATCGTGGTTACGTTGGATCAGACATACATTGAAATAAAAAGGTTGGCTGCCATTAAGCAATATTTTTACTTCTATAATAAAGAATCGAACAATTTTGCTTTTGAAACACCATTTCCCCTACACGCAACAGGTCCTCCATGGTGATCTCCTGATAGCGCTGCGGCTCAATGTTGATACGGTTGGCATCACCCAGTAGTTCTCCAAATGCCAATGTCATAGCCTTATTGTGGATACTCATCTGCCCCAGTGCAATGGCTGTTAAGGCTTTGTTTTTAACTTTCTCGAGTTCAGAACTATTAATCCCAAAAGTGAGTATTCCCATCAATGTTTCATTGACGGTATCAACACATGGATAGATCACATCGGCGAGCCGGGGCTTTGCGAAAAGGCAAAACAAACCGTGGTCAATTTCCTCTGAGAGGAAACATTCAACTTCGGTAAGAAGTTCAGTATCATTTACTAATTTGGATATTAAAAGTGACGATTCACCACCGGCAAGCAACTCAGCCAGCAACTCACATACCAGATAATCCTTATCGGCTCTTTGGGGCATCTTCCAAGCCAGCAGAGCGACATCATAGGGGACGTCACGGAAGATGGTCATGGTACGAAGAGCCTGTTGCGGCGGTTCAGCCGGCAATTTTCGTTCATTGGCAGCACCGGCGGGTATGTCTCCAAACCACTTGCGGGTAAGATGCAGTGCCCTTTCGGGCGTGATGTTGCCGGCCACAGACAGGATAGCATTTGCCGGATGATAATATTTATTAAAAAATGCTTTCACCTCTTCGAGGGTTGCATTGGCAATATGACTGATATCAGATCCTATGGTGGGCCAGCGGTATGGATGATGAGTATATGCAAGCGGTTTCAACTCAAGCCACAGGTCGCCGTATGGTTTATTGAGGTAACTCTGCTTAAACTCCTCCATGACAACATTTCGCTGCACATCAAGCTTTTTTTCAGAAAAAGAAAGTGACAGCATTCTGTCCGACTCAAGCCGAAATCCGGTTTCAACGTTGTTGGCCGGAATCTGGAGGTAATAATTGGTGTAATCGCTTGTTGTAAAGGCATTGTTTTCTCCACCAACTTTTTCCAGCTCCCGGTCGTAGGATTCAATGTTAAGGGATCCGCCGAACATGAGATGTTCAAAGAGGTGGGCAAACCCTGTATGCCCGGGATGTTCATCTTTCGATCCCACATCATACAATACATTAATAGCCACCATTGGCGTAGTGGTATCGGTATGCACCAGCAGGCGCAATCCATTGTCGAGGGTAAACCGGTTAAATTCTATCATTTTGTGAATAATCATTCGCTGTAATCAGTTTTCAATAATATAAACCGATACAGGGCTGGATTTTAATTTATACTTTTGCAAAAAAACGATGTTTAACCTGATTTACAAAACCTCTTCACCAATTCAGGGGATTTTTTATCGGGTTAATCACACCAATACTGTTCAAAATCATCAGATATGAAACGAGATACTCAGGTTTTCGAGATCATCGAAAAAGAAAGAAATCGTCAGATTAATGGCCTCGAGTTGATTGCCTCAGAGAACTTCGTGAGCGATCAGGTACTCGAAGCAATGGGTTCAGTAATGACCAACAAATATGCTGAGGGATACCCCGGAAAGCGATATTATGGTGGTTGCCAATGCGTTGACGAGACAGAACAACTGGCGATCGACCGTGTAAAAGAACTTTTCGGAGCCGAATGGGCTAACGTGCAGCCACATTCGGGTGCTCAGGCTAATATGGCCGTGTTGCTGGCATGCCTGAAAACTGGTGACACCTTCATGGGGCTCGACCTCTCGCATGGCGGACATCTTTCACATGGCTCCCCCGTCAATTCATCAGGAATCCTTTATCATCCGGTTGCCTACACTGTTGAAGAAACCACGGGGACAGTCAACTATGACAAGATGGAAGCAGTCGCTCTGGCCGAAAAGCCCAAATTGATTATTGCTGGTGCCTCTGCTTATTCACGCGACTGGGATTATGCCCGTATGCGTGAGATTGCTGATAAGATTGGTGCCATTCTGATGGCCGACATCTCGCATCCGGCAGGCTTAATCGCCGGAGGACTCCTCAACAATCCACTTCCCCACTGTCACATCGTTACCACCACCACGCACAAGACCCTCCGCGGGCCACGCGGGGGGCTCATCATGATGGGAAAAGATTTTGAGAACCCCTGGGGACTCACCACGCCGAAAGGCCAGATAAAGATGATGTCGGCATTGTTAGACTCAGCTGTTTTCCCCGGCATTCAGGGTGGACCTCTGGAACATGTCATTGCAGCCAAAGCGGTTGCATTCGGAGAGTGTCTCACCAATGATTATAAACAATACATTGCACAGGTAAAGAAAAATGCTGAGGTAATGGCGCAGGCATTTATCGATCGTGGCTACCATGTAATCTCAGGCGGAACCGACAACCATTTGATGCTGATCGACCTTCGTTCAAAATTCCCTGAAATTACAGGTAAGGTTGTCGAAAACACCCTCGTTAGGGCGCATATCACCGTGAACAAGAACATGGTTCCTTTTGACAGCCGCTCACCATTCCAAACGTCAGGTATCCGTGTCGGAACACCTGCCGTTACTACCCGTGGGCTGACAGAAGAGCATATGCCAATCATTGTTGAATTGATTGATCGCGTGATCGCCAACATCAACAACGACGAAGTCATTGCTCAGGTTGGTGCCGAGGTTCAAAAAATGATGTCAAACCGCCCACTTTATACTTAGAAGGGGCAAATCACTAATAAATAAAAAAAGCTGGCATACCGATGCCGGCTTTTTTTATTTAACTGGAAATGAGATGAATGTCATGAAGACAACTAAAACTTAAAGTTATCGTAAAAAAGATTAAACCGATCGATAGAATGAGTTGTTAATACATCAATAATAAAAGTTCATCATGAAAACGTTATACATTTTACGGCACGCCAAGTCGTCGTGGAATTTTACCGAGTTACCCGACGAGCAAAGACCTTTGATGGAAAAAGGGAAAAAGCGGACTAGAAAAATAATCGAATATATGCTTTCCAACGACATAGTTCCTGCTGTCATTGTAAGCAGCCATGCGGTAAGAGCCTTTGACACCGCGACCATTGTTGCACATGGCATCCGGTTTCCTGCCGAGGACATTCTGATCAGTCATAATCTATACCACTGCGACACCGATGGAATCTTTGAAGAACTCTACCCTTTTGATGATACAATATCGAGCGTCATGCTTGTGGGGCACAACCCAACCCTCACAAATTTTCTCAACAAGTACTTTGTTCCACAGATCGACTACCTACCTACTTCTGGCTTTGCCGGGATCAAATTTGAAACTGATCGATGGAGTGATTTGCCTCTGGCAAAGGCCGACCCCTTTCTGATACTTTTCCCAAAAGAGATGTAAACTTTTAAAAAGGGCCATACGTAGAATGGTTTAACTTCGTAAGTTTGTATCTATTTTTATCACTATGGACCTAAACTACGGCGTTGATCCGGTTCAGTCACTCAATAATTCATTCACAAACCGCGAAATCAGCTGGTTACATTTTAATGAAAGAGTGCTTCAGGAAGCAATGGACCCGGCAACACCTCTGCTGGAAAGGCTCAAGTTTCTTGGAATATACTCCAACAACCGAGATGAATTCTTCAGAGTTAGGGTCGGAACACTTAACCGTATGGCTCATGCCGGACAGCGTTTAAATTATCCGGTTGGATTCGACCCTAAAGCCACCCTGACTGCGATAACCGAATTAGTTCAGGTTCAGGAGCAAAAATTCAATGAGGCCTATCAAAAAATTGTGCTTGAACTGTCGGCAGAAAATATTTTCATTTTAGACGAAACACAGCTTAATCCAGAGCAAGGAGACTATGTTAAAAGATTCTTCAAAGAGATTTTACGGTCGTCGCTCTTCCCGATTATGCTCAACAGCGTAAAGAGTCTGAAATTTTTAAAAGACCAATCACTTTATCTCGCGATAAGGCTTTCTGATAGTTCCATGAAGCTAAAAGAGAATGCCGCGGTGATTAAAGTACCAACCCGTCGGTTTAGCCGCTTCCTGATGCTCCCTTCCCCTGCACGTACCACCAGCATCATCCTGCTCGACGATGTAATCCGATACTGCATGGCCGACATCTTTTCAGTATTGGGTTATGACCAGTATGAGGCTTATACCATAAAATTTACCCGCGATGCGGAACTGGACATCGACAACGACGTGAACAAAAGCTTTCTCGAAGTGATCAGCTACAGCGTGAAACAACGTAAAGAGGGCGTTCCGGTAAGGTTTGTCTATGATGGACAAATACCACCCAAGTTGCTTGATAAGGTTATGAAGAAGTTAAAGATCAGCGACACTGACAATGTCAGAAGTGGCGGCCGTTATCACAATTTTAAAGACTTTATGTCATTTCCCTATGTAGGTCTGCCAATACATTATTTTAAGCCCTTTCCGCCGCTCGCCCACAAACACCTTCCCGATAACCAAAGCATCCTGGCCGCCATTAAAAAGCGTGACATCATGCTTCATTTTCCCTATCAGTCGTTTCGCTACATCATTGACCTGCTGCGGGAAGCATCCATTGACCCAAAGGTGAAGGAGATCAAAATGACCTTCTACAGGGCAGCACGTGACAGCAGTTTGATCAACAGCCTGATCAATGCTTCCAGAAATGGAAAAAAGGTGACTGTTTTTCTCGAATTGCAGGCTCGATTCGACGAAGAGGCTAATATTTACTGGTCCAATAGGTTGCAGGAGGAAGGAGTAAAAATTGTTCCCACTATTACAGGCTATAAAGTTCATGCAAAACTACTACTAATCAAACGGGTAGAAGACGACAAAGAGGTACTCTATGCCAATATAAGCACCGGAAATTTCAACGAATCAACAGCCAATGTTTATGCCGATGACAGTCTATTGACTGCCGATCCACTTTTAACTGAAGACGTCAACAACGTATTCGGTTTGTTTGAGACGCGTTACATACCTCCCACCTTCAAAAAGCTTGTGGTTGCACCATTCAGTATTCGCGACTTTATACTCGAGATGCTTGACCGGGAAATAGAAAACGCCAAAGCAGGGCGAGATGCGTCCGCCATAATCAAGATCAATAGTATCGTGGATGACGTAACAGCCCAACGGCTTTACATGGCAAGTCAGGCAGGCGTCAACATCAAAATGATCAACCGGGGGATTTGTATCATTGTTGGTGGTATACCGGGTGTGAGCGACAACATCAAAGCTGTTAGTATCGTCGACAGGTTCCTTGAGCACTCGCGTGTATATGTATTTGGAAATGGCGGCGACCCTCAGATTTATATCTCATCATCCGATTGGATGCAACGTAACTTCGACCACCGAATTGAAGTTGCCTGCCCCGTTTCTGATCCCGACATCAAGGCAGAGCTACTTCAAATGCTTGATCTTGAATTAAATGACAACACAAAGGCCAGGATGTTGCACCAGGGCGAAATCAACAGCTATGTAAAAAGAGGACGTAAAAAAAGGGTGAGATCACAATTCGCAAAATACGAACTCTTTAAAAGCATGCTGTCAGAAGGCTCTGAAATAAAGTAAAGCGAATAACATAAAATCAATGGTTAAATCTTATTTATGCTATTAGCCTCAATAGATATCGGTTCCAATGCTGCCCGACTGTTGTTTGCCAATGCTGCAATGGTTGATGGACGCTCGCGCGTCGATAAGGTTGAGTTGGTACGTGTACCCCTGCGGTTAGGTGAGGAAGTATTTAACACCGGCATGATTCCCAGGCATAAAATCATCGAGTTGATAACGACAATGAAAGCCTTTAAGCTTCTCATCGACCTCTATCACCCGGAAAAATATGTTGCCTGTGCAACTGCTGCCATGCGTGAAGCTCGCAATGGTGCAGATGTCGTAAAAAAGGTAAAAAAGGAGACCGGTATCAGCATCAAAATTATTGATGGATTAAAGGAGGCTGAAATTATCCGCTCCAGCAACCCATACGAATTTCCAGGAAAAAACCGGTTGACTATGTATGTTGACGTTGGCGGGGGAAGTACTGAAGTTTCGGTGGTTGACAGAGACAAGCTGGTTGATCTTCGCTCTTTTCAGATCGGAACCGTAAGAATGCTGAATAGTCAGGTACAACCTTCAGAATGGACAAATCTTGATGAATGGCTGATGCAATTCCGCGACTATTTTGCCCACGTAAACGTGATTGGTTCAGGTGGCAATATCAATAAGATCGTGAAACTTTTCGGACGTCCCGACGACAACATCCTGATCATAAACAACCTAAGATACGGCATTAAATTTATCAGCCAACTTTCCGTTTCCGAAAGAATTGAACAAATGGCACTCAGAAGCGACAGGGCCGATGTAATCTTGCCTGCAGGTGAGATTTACCTACATATCATGGAGATCGTAAAAGCCGAAGAAATTCTCGTCCCCCGAATTGGATTGAGTGACGGACTTATTCACATCATGTTCCGCAAACTGTCAGGGAGTTGAAAGACTGCCAGTTCTTTTAATCAGACCATAATATAATATTCTTCGCAATGATATCCCTCACCGAAGCTCAGGCTATCGTTCTACAGACAACACAACAAATGCCCACAAGCCAGGTTGACCTGCTTACCTCACTGGGGAGACATCTGGCAGTCGATGTTGTTTCGGATATCGATATGCCCCCCTTCCGAAAAGCAGCCGTTGACGGTTACGCCTGTCGCCGTTCAGAATTATTTTGCTCCCTCTCGCTTTCAGGCATTCTGGCAGCAGGAAGTGACATCCCCCAAAACCTCCCCCCGCAAAGTTGTTTCAAAATCATGACAGGAGCACAAGTACCCGAGGCCTCCGATTGCATCTTCATGGTAGAGCAAAGCAGCCTGACTCCCGACGGCAAAGTAGTCTTCACCGGTGCCCATACAAACTCCAATATTTGCATGCAGGGCGAAGATTGCAGAACAGGTGAAATTGTAGTAAAACGCAACACATACATTGAACCGCAACACATTGCCATCTTTGCTTCAGTCGGGTATACACAGGTGGATGTGTATCGAAAACCGCGTATAGCCGTCATTGTAACAGGTGACGAGCTAACCGAACCAGATAAGAAGCCGGAAGGTTCACATATCCGCAACAGCAACGGGTGGCAACTCATTGCACAGGTTATGAAAGCAGGAGCAGAAGCTGACTACAGGGGCATTGTATCCGACAAAGAAGCATCGTTATGCGAAGCAATCAGTAGAGCAGCTGCAACGAATGATATAATTCTGCTAACAGGAGGTGTCTCGATGGGCGATTATGACTTCGTTCCTGATGTGCTTCAACAGTTAGGGGCAGCCATTCTATTTAAAGAATTAGCTGTACAACCAGGGAGGCCAACTTTATTTGCAAGACTTCAGGATGTTGCAGTCTTTGGCCTGCCGGGCAATCCGGTCTCAACACTTGTACAATTTAATTTGCTTGTGAGGCCCTTCATTCAAAGGATGATGACAGGGAACCATGAAGAAAACTACTTTAAACTACCAATGGGAATCACCCATTCGCGCAAAAAAGCTGGGAGACAATCCTTTTTCCCAGTGCAGATAATAAATGGGGAGGTATTCCCTGTCAGATATAATGGCTCTGCACATATTCTTTCTTTTGCCGGGGCAGACGGAATAGTCTCCTTTGCAGAAGCTGAACTGACAATTCTAAAGGGCCGCACAGTCAGGATAATATCATTGTAATTGACAACCTGTAAACGAAGACTAAGAATCCAATGCACGACATTGCTCCGTTTGACCGTTGGGAAGACATATACGACTCATCGTCAGATCCACGCTCACCACTTTATGGCACCAGGTATCATGATTCACTCTGCACCAACGCCGTTTACAACTACTACATTCACCCTTACTGGGATGAGATGGGAAGTAGCACCCTCTACCTGAAAATCCTCTACGCCGGATACCAGGAAAACTTTGCAGTAATTGAACTCATAGGAGAATGGAACGATGTGCTTCACAACGATATCATGTATCTGAAGCGCAACATTGCAGAACCTTTGATAGCAGAGGGGATCAACAAATTTCTCATTATCGGCGAACATGTACTGAATTTTCATGCCGACGCCAACGATTACTACGAAGAGTGGTTTGACGAAATAGGCGATGGATGGATTGTTGGGCTAAACTTCCGCGACCATGTTGTGGAGGAATTCTCGAGGGCACGCCTTGATTATTACATTGCTTTCGGAGGCGGATTTACTTCTTTCAACTGGCGCAGGTTCAGTCCTGAACAGCTTTGTAAAGCCATGACGATTATGATGTCGCGCCGTCTTGGTATCTAACCGTGCAGAATTTATCTTAAAACCCTTCCTGAAAACATCAGATATTAAAAAAAGATTATTTTTGACACCACTCTTTGTTAACATGGTCAGATATTTACTCATTATCACAGGCAGGGTACAGGGGGTAGGCTTTAGATATGGCGCCTATCATCAGGCCATCAGCATGGGATTAAATGGATACGTAAGAAACTTGCGTGATGGCTCAGTGGAGATAGAAATTGAGGGCGAGGAAACTAGTGTAGAACGTTTTATTTTATGGGTTAAAACAGGGCCACCACATGCAAGGGTTGTCTCCACAGTCATTGAAAAACTTTCACCAAAATATCAGGACGGTTTCATAATCAAATAGGCAGGCGATACAATTTAACATGCATTTTTTATAACTCCCTTTTTTGTGGATAAAAAATGTACTTTTATATACTTAAAAAAGGGTTGTCCACAACTTAACAAGACTACAGTTTTGAAACACTATGATCTTATTATCAAGATATACCGGCTAGACGGGGGATTTCGGTTCCCAATCATGGAACGGGCATGGAAATTGGGCATCAAAGGTTATATAAAAAAGGACGGCAGTGGCCGTTACTCCATTGAGGCAGAAGGAGAAGAAGCCCTAATTGCCGATTTTATTGAATATTGCAAGAAGGGGCCTATCGGGTCACCGGTATCTTCATTCCAGATCAATGAAGGTAATGTGGTTAACTACGACTCTTTCGACATTCGTTAATCGTACTCTTATAGCAGGATACCAATACCTCCTATGCTATTCCGGTATCCATTTTGAATTTCCTTGTCTGTAGAATTATTTCGACAACCTTTTGCAGCATCACCTCAGAGCTTTAAAGCCCTTAACATTTCACGTTTCCCTGCCACACCTTTCAATCTTTGCACCTGAAAACCGGACTGTCGCAGAGCCTGTTTAACATGCCCTGCCGTGGCATAGGTAACTAACAGTGCTCCCGGCAACATGGCACGCCAAAGTTTGCTGAATAATTCAATACACCACAACTCAGGCTGTGCATTACTGCTGAAAGCATCGAAAAATACCAGCCGCAATTGCTCGTCATGAAAATTTACCTCTGAGAAGTCACATTGGTACTTTGAAAGTATAAAATGCTTATGCACTCTGACAGGTTCCCCATTATAAGCCTGGGTATGTATAGCTGAAAAATCTGCAGCCGCATATTCAGAGTTCACGAGGGATGTGTAATTAAGCTGTTCCGTTATACGAATATCGAGAGGCAACAACTCGCAGGCATGATAATGAATGCTTTTACATTGCCTCCGTGCTTCAATGCATGCAAGCAGAGCATTCAAGCCGGTACCCAGCCCGGTTTCGTATAAATGAAATATATCATTGTCTTCCATAACAGGCATTAACCCGTTCCGGATATAAACATGCATGGACTCGGTAATGGCTCCACCTGTAGAATGGTAATGTTCACCTATACCAGAATTATAGAGCGTATGCGAACCATCAGCAGTAATCACCAGTTTAAGCTGCAGGCCTGATACAGAATCAAACATTGTCTGAAATATAAATATTAATGGTTAAATGACATTATACTTTGCCTGAATCGAAGCACCACAATCAATCATTCAGCTTTCTTTTAAATGACTTAGGATGAGAACACACAAAAAAATTCTGGCCAATTGAAAGACACGTGCTAAAATGAATAAAAGTTTTACATTTAACAAAAGTTTTTCTCAACCCGACAGAACACACCGAATCCAATGCTAGACCACATCCAATTAAATAAAGTACTGTTTCTTGATATTGAAACTGTTCCACAATGGCCGTCCTATGATGACCTTCCTGCTGACTTCAAAAAACTTTGGGAACACAAGGCCGACACACTGAAACGCGCTCCCGATGAAACGGCAGAAACCCTATACCGCAAGGCTGGAATCTATGCAGAATTCTCGAAAATCATTTGCATCTCGGCTGCCTATTTTCATGCCGGGCATTTGAGAGTAAAATCCTTCGCAGGCGATGATGAAAAGGAGCTACTCTGTCGGTTTGCTGTGATGGTTAATCAATTCTTCAGGGACAGTGATTACTATCTTGCGGCACATAATGGCAAAGAATTTGACTTTCCGGTCATCGCGCGACGTATGCTTGTCAACGGCCTTCCTCTACCAAAAACTTTTGATATTGCCGGGCACAAACCATGGGAAATATCCCATATTGACACTATGGAGCTATGGAAATTCGGCGATTACAAGAGCTTTACCTCGCTGGCACTTCTTGCCACACTATTTGGACTTCCAACCCCGAAAGACGATATCAATGGAAGTGAGGTAGCCTCAGTTTATTGGATAGAACACGACCTGGCCCGAATCGTGAAATATTGTCAGAAAGATACAGTAACCGTTGCAAGGCTTTTCCAAAAATATAGGGGTGAAAAACCAGTATCAGAAAGTGATATTGTGATTGTGGGGGATTCATCAGGCATATACGACAGCTAACAAGCTACTCCTTACTGCAAATTAAAAACTTATCAACACTGATCAGAAATCACAACCAATATCTGTAATTTTGGACCATGGAAGAAACCTCTAATACCACTGTTCAGGAAAAGGCCGATAATACCCGTCGGCGCACCCGCGATAAACTATACCCTGCACCCGATGTACTGGGAAAGATACCCCCGCAGGCTGTTGAAGTTGAGGAAGCAGTACTTGGCGCCATCCTCATCGAAAAAAATGCGCTTTCAGCTGTCATCGACAGCCTGAAGCCTGAGGTCTTCTACAAAGAGTCGCACAAGAAGATATATTCCGCTGTTCAATCACTTTTCAACCGAAGCGAACCCGTCGACATCATTACGGTAACGAACGAATTAAGAAATCGCGGGGATCTTGAAATCTGTGGAGGGGCACTCTATATCGCGCAATTGACAAATAAAGTTACCTCTTCGGCCAATATTGAATTTCATGCGCGTATAGTCACCCAAAAGTTTATCCAGCGTGAACTGATAAGGGTCTCTAATCAAACACTTGGAACGGCATACGAAGAATCGGCCGATGTACTCGAAATGCTGGACGATGCACAACAAAGACTATTTGAGGTCAGCGAAAATAACTTCAGGAGAGGCTACGACACCATGCAATCACTGGTAAAGAAAGCCATCGATGAGGTACAAAAAGCAAAAGAGTCAGAAGGCCATTTTACCGGAGTGCCATCCGGATTCACAGATCTTGACCGCATTACAAGCGGCTGGCAAAAAACTGACCTTATCGTTTTGGCAGCGAGGCCCGGTATGGGTAAAACAGCTTTCACCCTTACCATGGCACGCAACATGGCCGTTGAACACAAACGACCAGTTGCCGTGTTTTCACTTGAAATGGGTGCTGTACAGCTTGTAACCCGTCTGGTTGCTTCCGAAAGCCAGTTACCGGCCGACAAACTGCGCAAAGGTGATCTGAAAGATTATGAATGGGAGCAATTACATGCCAGAATTGCCTCTCTCGAAGAAGCTCCGATTTTCATTGACGACACTCCTGCCCTCTCTGTCTTTGAACTCAGGGCAAAATGCCGCAGGCTCAAAGAACAGTATAACATCGAGATGGTCATGATTGACTATATACAACTCATGACCATTGGAGGAGGCGAAACAAAAGGAAACCGCGAACAGGAAATCAGCACAATCAGCAGATCATTAAAAGCCCTCGCCAAAGAATTAAACCTGCCGGTTATCGTCCTGTCGCAGCTCAACCGTTCGGTAGAGACCCGTACAGGAACAAAAAGACCCATGTTGAGTGACCTCCGCGAGTCGGGAGCCATTGAGCAGGACGCCGATATCGTGATGTTCATCTATCGTCCCGAATACTACAAAATCGATCAGTATGAGGATGGCAGTTCTACTATGGGAAAAGGCGACATTATCATAGCAAAACACCGAAATGGTGCACTCGCTGATGTCAGGTTGAGGTTCGTTGCTCAATTTGCCCGGTTTGAGGATGACATCCCCAATGAATTTGGTGATTATAATCTAATGACCCCGGGAAATGGTTTCGACCAGCCCAAAACCATGACACTACCATCAAGGATGAACAACGAAGATGTTACCTTTTGAATGAACCTACCTGCCCCCACTTCGTTTTTCCTATCAGTACCTGATTTTATATGAAAAAAAACATCCTGATAATCTTTCTGCTCATAGCAGGGCAATTACATGCAACATGGCTGCTAATCCCGATGGATGAAAAACAGAAGGACCACCTTAAAGCTTATGGTATCGCTTACTGGGCCCTTGAGAGGCAGGTTGAAATTGACTGGCTTCTTAACTACAGGGGAGGTAGTTTCATGATGCCCTATAGCAAGTCTGTTGAAAACGAGTGTGCCATACGTGGCGTAACTTCCCAACCAGTTGCCGACGTCCAGGCTCAGGCAATCCTAAATCAGATTGCACAACCTGAAGTCAACATGGATGCCGTGAAACTTCACAAGGCTCCACGCGTGGCCGTATATTCTCCCAAAAACAAACTTCCATGGGACGATGCGGTTACACTGGCGCTCACTTATGCCGAAATCCCTTATGATGTAATTTATGATGATGAAATGCTGGCAGGAGTACTGCCGACATACGACTGGCTTCATCTGCATCATGAAGACTTCACAGGTCAATATGGCAAATTCTGGTTCCGCTACCGCAACGCTGAATGGTACCAGCAAGATGTAAAACTGGCTGAAGCCTCGGCCGCCCGGCACGGATTTGCAAAGGTATCGCAGCTTAAACTGGCCGTTGCATTAAAAATCAGAGATTTTGTCGCCGGAGGTGGCTATCTGTTTGCCATGTGCTCGGCTCCCGACAGCTATGATGTGGCATTAGCAGCCGAAGGTGTTGACATCTGTGCACAGATGTTCGATGGTGATCCTATTGATCCTCAGGCACAACAAAAACTCGATTATTCAAAATGCTTTGCCTTCACAAACTTTGCCATCTCAACTAATCCAAATGAATACGAAATCTCATCAATTGATGTAGACCCCGATACCAGGCATGCTTTAAATGAAAATAACGACTATTTCTCACTGTTTGATTTCTCAGCCAAATGGGATGTTGTCCCTACGATGCTGTGCCAAAACCATGTTAGAATCATAAAGGGTTTCATGGGACAAACCACAGCCTTCGGGAGTCAATATCTGAAGCCGGAAGTAATTGTCATGGGTGAAAACAAACCAATGAATGAAGCACGGTACATACATGGCGAATTTGGCAATGGAACCTGGACTTATCTGGGCGGTCATGATCCTGAAGATTACCAGCATTTTGTAGGTGATCCTCCAACCCAGCTTGAACTACACCCCAACTCACCCGGTTACAGGCTTATTCTCAATAACATCCTTTTCCCTGCTGCCAAAAAGAAAAAACAAAAAACATAACCTCCCTAAAATAAGAATCTATTTATCAGAAGCTAATCCTCATCCTGTATCTGCTGCTAATCACCGGATCACCGTTTGAAGTCTTACCACTGAAGATAACATTGGCATATCCAAAACAACTGTCTTTCCCCAAATAATCAAGGGTTCCTTTATTGACTTCAAAACCCGGCATTGTCAATGTAGATTTACCACCCCGCAGATAATGACATCCAGGCTGCAGCCAAAGCGAATCATTGATTACAACAACAAACTGATCATGCTCACGACCTTTCCCATTGCTGCTGCCCTTTACTATAAACCGATCGTCGGAGGGCTGAAACAGGGTGCTAGCTCCGCCAATCCAATGCGTTTTCCAGGAGCAGCCATACCTGATATTATACTCATAATCGTACCCGAGATCGATCAAACCATCCTTCACAGTATATAAAAATCGAGTATTTGAGCCTAAGGTATCCGGCACACCAGATAACTCAACTACCCCTCCGATATGGTTTGATCCGAAATAAAAATCATCATTAAAAGTCATCGTAGCAGTAGCTCCCGGTTCAAAAATAAAACCATGGATTGCAAGGGTTATTCTCCCTTTACGAATTCTCCCGTCCGGACATAACCTTCCGTCGCCATAATCCAAAATAACCTGCTGCCCTGAACGTATCAAATCGGCCGAATCATATCGGGTATCTGATCCTACCACAACGGCCGAGTCGGATAAAGCATCAAAAAGGAATTTATAGTGATAAGCAAATAAGGCCTCTGCCCACAACTGATCTTCAACAATACGTTTGTTCCAATCAAAATCAATTCGGCTCGAATCATCAATTTTGCATCCTCCATTCCAAATTAATAAAACGAGAAGAGTAACAACAATGCGGCTGTATCTCATAATTCATTGATTTTCCGTTCAAAAATCTGAAAAGCATAATCTAATCCCTCGGGGTTAAGAAATTTTCGATGGCTGGTAAGGTTCCACTGCGCAAAATCAACTTCAGGAAACCATGTATCAGCCTCTACATCTTCATATATGCGCGTTATGTATAGGTTATTAACCAATGGCAGGAAATGCCTGTAGAGCGCACCTCCACCAATAACGAAAGGCTGGCTTTCTTCAGGGCAAAGGCTGACAGCCTCAGCCGGTGAAGCAACAACCACACAACCTTTGACATCATGCATCGTCGCAGACACAACGATATTAAGCCTGCCAGGCAAAGGACGTCTGGGTAAAGATTCCCAGGTGCGTCGCCCCATGATGACTGGCTGTCCAAACGTCACCTCCTTGAAATGCTTCAGGTCCTCCGACAGATGCCAGGGCATGGTTCCTTTGAATCCAATAGCCTGATCATTTGCAAATGCAACGATAATAGATAGATTTTTCATCAGCAGAGAATTTAGTTCAAAGATATAACGAAAATAAGCCAAATAAGGTACTCAGGTCGAAAGGAAATCACAACCATTTACGCCTCAGATAGCTATCTCTCCTTTTATATGCGGATGACAAGTATAATTCTCCAGCACAAAATCGTCAAAGGTGTAGCTGAACAACGTTTGAGCCTTCTTTATTCTCATTGTTGGCGATTGATATGGCTCACGGCTTAGCTGAAGTTTCACCTGATCAAGGTGATTAAGGTAAATATGCGCATCACCAAGCGTATGGATAAATTCGCCTGGTCTGAGTCCTGTCTGTTGCGCGACCATCATCAGCAGCAGCACATAAGAGGCAATATTGAACGGAACCCCTATGAAAATATCGGCACTTCTCTGATACAACTGAAGCGATAATTCACCATCGTTAACATAAAACTGGAACAAAATGTGACAGGGAGGCAGAGCCATCTGATCAATTTGTGCCACATTCCATGCACTCACCAGATGCCGCCGTGAATCAGGATTTTCCCGAATGGATTTCAGTACTTGTTGCAACTGGTCAATGTGACCACCATCGTATGATGGCCAGGAGCGCCATTGATACCCGTAAATAGGGCCCAGTTCTCCATCGGATCGGGCCCACTCATCCCATATAGAAACTTTGTTTTGGTTTAGGTATGCAATATTGGTATCTCCATTAAGAAACCAGAGCAATTCATGAATGATGCTTCGAAGATGTAGCTTCTTGGTTGTTAACAACGGGAACCCATTACTCAGATCAAACCTCATCTGATAGCCAAACACACCGATGGTTCCTGTACCTGTCCGGTCGCTTCGCCGCGATCCGTTTTCCAGCACATGTCGGAGTAAATCAAGATATTGTTTCATTTCAATTTATACTTAACACCATTTCAATCCACCATTTTTTTCTGATCTATCCTGCAGTCCAGAATCATTGCCCAGGCCTCCGCCTCATCACCCCAACCAGAAGAGGTTATCACCCCTGGCCCTTTGTAATTAATAAACCATACTTCAAGTTGTGACAGAATAGAGGGATAATTCATTCTCAGCGAGGCAAAATCATCTACCTGAACCACCCTGGCAGAAGGATCAGCAGGTATCACCAATATCTTTTCATCAGCCTCCCCTTCGTCCTTCAATCTCAAGATGGCTATCGGGATAACCTTAATTATGGTTCCGGTGGGCAAAGACGCTCCAAGCAAAAGCACGTCAAGTGGATCACCATCACCACCTCTTTCGGTCGACTGCAATGTTGAAGGAATAAAACCATAGTTGAGAGGATAAGGCAGGTAATCAACAACTCTGACTTTACCTGCAATAGAATCAGGAAGAAACGCTCTTTTCTCTTGATTATATTCGATTTTTACAGAGGTGCCTGCAGCAATCTCAACCACCATGGTCACCTGATGATCCTCGTTAATCGATGGAAGTGTTGAATAGTCGCGGCCCGTACAACCGGCAAAAAGCCCTGATACCACTAAAATCAGGAGAATGCGCGGGCTCATCATACGACATGCATCTCTTACACTCACGACGAAGCCCTTCGTTTGATCTCATCCCGGATGAGGGAAGCCTTTTCGTATTCCTCACGACCAATGGCCTCCTGCATCATTTTTTCAAGCTCTTCAACCTCAATACCGGCGTATTCACTCTCTTCAACAACATCATCAGAATCGCCAGTCATGTCAAACACTTCATTTTGCTCAGCCATATCAATGGCAGCAAGCGCCATCACATCTTCTGTGGTATATATCGGACAGCGAAAACGAAGCGCAAGGGCAACAGCATCACTCGTCCTGGAGTCAATCTCAACACGTCGCTCACCGTTGGTGCAGTATAACAGGGCATAGAAGATACCATCCGAAAATTTATGAATCACCACTTCTGTAACACTGATATCAAAAGTTGAAGCAAAGGTCTTAAAAAGATCATGGGTGAGCGGCCTCGAGGGCTTCATCTTTTCAAGTTCCAGGGCTATAGACTGGGCCTCAAAACTACCGATGATGATTGGCAACCGGCGGCGGCCATCTGCTTCACCAAGAATAAGTGCATAGGCACCACTCTGAAGTTGACTGTACGACATGCCGATTACTTCCAGTCGGATCTTTTTCATTCTTAAGACGTCTTATATTAAATTAATTATCAACGATTAGCCAGTAATCTTCATTCCATTAAATTCAGTTGATAAAACTACAAATTTATACGGTAAAACCAAACTAAAGTGCAAAATCCAATGCGACAACAGGCTTCTCAAACAAACTGAAAGGCTAAAAGTTTAGAAAAAAAGACCCGAACAGACGTGTTGGCGTCGATAGTATTATCATCTTCTGTATTTTTGCTCTCAATAAAAATTACATATTTATGAGAAGATTACTAACACTTGCAGCGGCCCTCTCCCTTCCCTGGGTCGCGGCGGCAAGCGAGGCCGACCTGAAGGTACCTGATTTAAAGCTGAGTTATTTCGAATCGACTGGAATGAATGGACATTCCCTCCTGCTTTGGGGTATCATTATCATCGTACTCGGCCTCGTATTCGGACTATGGCAGTTTATACTCATCAAAAAGCTGCCGGCACACAAATCAATGCTTAACGTTGCCAATATAATTTATGAAACATGTAAGACCTATTTGTTGCAACAAGGCAAGTTTCTAATGATCCTCTTTGGAATCATTGGCATCGTCATCGCTGCTTATTTCGGATTTCTCTCCGAACCCGATGCAGTGAAAAATGGAGAAATCAGCCGTCCCTTTTTCGTCATAAATGTGTTGTTATGGACCATTCTCGGTGTGCTTGGGTCATACGGAGTAGCATGGTTTGGAATCAGAATCAACACATTGGCTAACGCCAGAACCTCTTTTGCTGCACTTCGCAGTAAACCTTACAATGTAATGAGTATTCCGCTTCAGGCGGGAATGAGTGTTGGGATGCTCCTCATTTGCGTTGAACTGATTATGATGATTTTTATCCTGTTGTTTGTCCCTGGCAATATTGCAGGTGCCAGTTTCGTCGGTTTTGCAATCGGGGAATCACTTGGAGCCTCAGCCTTGCGTATTGCAGGAGGTATTTTCACCAAAATTGCCGATATTGGTGCTGATCTGATGAAGATCGTGTTTAAGATCGGCGAAGATGACCCACGGAATCCCGGCGTCATTGCCGACTGTACTGGTGATAATGCCGGAGACAGTGTGGGACCTACAGCCGACGGTTTTGAAACCTATGGTGTAACAGGTGTCGCACTGATCTCTTTCATCATTCTTGCTGTTTCAGGAGCTGAATTTCAAGCCAGCCTCATTGTCTGGATTTTCGCTATGCGTGTCCTGATGGTCTTCACCTCCGTGTTCTCATACATGGTGAACGAAAGAATAAGTCACGCCAGGTACAGCAAAGCCGATCACTTTAACTTCGAGCAACCCCTCACCAATCTGGTCTGGATCACCTCTCTTGTCTCCATCATTGTGACGTTCGGCTTAACCTACATTCTTTTGGCCAACGGTATCCTTGAAGCCGCAGAACCCGGCCTCTGGTGGAAACTCGCTACTATCATTTCCTGTGGCACTATCGCTGCAGCCCTCATTCCCGAATTCACTAAAGCATTTACCAGCTCCAAATCCCGACACGTGAAGGAAATTGTAAACGCGTCACGTGAAGGAGGTCCTTCATTAACTATTCTTTCGGGAATCATCGCCGGAAACTTCTCTGCCTTCTGGAAAGGGATGCTGATGGTTGGATTAATGAGCCTGGCATTGTTTACTGTTAACGGTATCCACGTAGATACAATTACAGGTGCCACCATTTTCGGCAGCTACCCTGCCATCTTTGCCTTCGGCCTGGTAGCATTCGGAATGCTTGGAATGGGACCGGTAACCATCGCTGTTGATTCATACGGACCTGTAACCGATAATGCTCAAAGCGTGTTCGAACTCTCCCGTATAGAAAAAATCCCTGGCATCAAAGAAGAAATAAAACGTGATTTCGGTTTCGAACCAGACTTCGAAAGAGGGAAACACAACCTCGAAGAGAACGATTCCGCAGGCAACACCTTCAAGGCTACAGCCAAACCAGTATTAATCGGCACGGCTGTCATTGGTGCCACCACCATGATCTTCGCCATCATTCTGGTACTCAAAAACACCATCCTTGTCAACGGGCAGAGCCTGCTCAACATTCAACTCACCGACCCTGCCGTGATCCTCGGCTTCATGACCGGCGGAGCAGTGATCTACTGGTTCAGCGGTGCCTCAATGCAGGCTGTTACAACGGGAGCCTATCGTGCTGTTGAATTCATCAAAAAGAACATCCGTCTCGATAAGGAAGAGGCCGACATTGAAGATTCCAAAGCCGTGGTAAAGATCTGTACACAATATGCCCAAACCGGGATGTGGAATATCTTCGCCGTCATCTTCTCCCTCACCCTGGCCTTCGCATTTTTCAATCCCAACTTCTTTGTAAGTTATCTGATCTCCATCGCCGTCTTTGGACTGTTTCAGGCCATGTACATGGCTAATGCAGGAGGGGCATGGGATAACGCCAAGAAAGTAGTAGAGGTTGAATTAAAAGAAAAAGGGACTCCCCTGCACGACGCCACAGTTATTGGCGATACTGTAGGTGACCCGTTTAAGGATACGACCAGTGTGGCCCTAAACCCCATCATCAAGTTTTCAACGCTATTCGGTTTGCTAGCAGCCGAAATATCCATTGAACTACTTGTTCATGCCGATAAAATGGGAACCCGCAACATCGGCCCGATGATTGGTCTATTCTTCTTTGCGATCGGTCTGTTCTTCGTCTACCGTTCGTTTTATGGAATGAGAATCAAGGGATAAATTTCCATAAACCAAATAAGCATAAGCCCCGGCTACCGAAGTAGCCGGGGCTTCTTTTTCGCTCCGTGAAATACTTTTTATAGCTTACTAAAATCAATCGAAACCTAAACCCCAATAACCCTTTACCTGTTAATCATCGCCCCTCCGGAACAGAATGGATGGGTTGATTAACAGTAATATTAATAAAAACAACGGTTTACAGGTTACCCTAATGATCGTACGTCTCACCCAATTCATTCAACTGGGCATCTGAAAGCCCTTCGGGTTGAAATCCAGCCATATGAGCAGACATATAAATCATAGCCGACTTGTTAAGGGTATCGATATTGTCAAAGCAATCCTCAATGTCTTTCCCTACAGAAAGTGCACCGTGTTTCTCCCACAATACCACATCATGCGCTGCAAGGGCTTTAATAGTCAGTTCCGCCAGAATGGAACTTCCGGGCATGGTATATGGAATGACTCCCACTCCCCTTTGAATAAAAATGCGCGCTTCCGGAATCATCGACCAAAGAGTTCTTGTCAGATATGAACTTTCCAGAAAAAGCCGGTTATGTGTTAGGGCGATGAGTTCCGTCGGATGTGTATGAAGCACTGCGGTATAACCTTTCCCTTCAGACTTTAGAAACTGCTGAACAGCAAAGTGTGAAGGGAGTTCTGAACTTGGGTTAACCCCTTTGACAGCCCAAGCCTCACAATGCCGGCCATCTATACCAACCCTGATGAAACATCCCGTTTCAAAAGGTCGCTGCGCTACATCCCTCATCCTTGTCCCGGTACCTGTCAGATATAAAACATCGCCTGCCAGCAATGCGAATGAACGCCCCAGAACAAACTCCGACAAAAGCAAAGGAGACCCGGGAACCCATTCCCCGACGCAGGCTGTAAGGTTAACCGACAAATTTCCCCCGTTTCGCTCTGCCCAGCCTTTCTGCCATAACAATGACGCAACACCGGCAATCTCCGACATAATCCCTGTCACTGGCATATTTGTATATTCTTCTTTTACTGGTAACATTAAACTGGTATTAGCCGGTCAGCATTCTAAATCCAAGGAAACTGCCAGACTGTTTATCAAAATTTCACATTGAAAAGTAGCACAAAGTTATACAAAAGCGCTCTGTTGTGTCATGTAGGGTGCCATGGTAAGTTCTTTCATTATGCTTCTCCCGGAACCTGTACGGAAATTATAGCTTTGATTGCACTTTTCGCGATGATTTCTGAATGATTCTCAGAAGTTATGCAAACTGTCGTTCTGTATGAATCAAAAAAGCTATCCGGATTTCTCTTAAAACGACGTCTATTATTCTGAAAATATGTGCTTAGAATATAATTATTTACCCACCACCCATATCTCTATCATAATGGTCATATCTGAAGGCTTCCATGGTTGCAGGGGCAAAGAATTTCATGCCCGGTACCAGATAGTTGGTTAATTCTTCAAGCAACCCGTAGTAATTCTGACCCGAACATTCCACTGGTGAAACATGCCGATAAATGGTCTATGCTAAAATTGTGCCAAAAAATGCACATAATTATATTACCTTCATATATAAGATACTCAAACGTTACTACAGCCATAGGCAATACATAAGAAAAAGATAACTTTGACCTAACTTTGATGCGACTTTGGGGAAAAATTGACTTGCAAACAACCGGAAATCAACAGCTTAGAAAACAGATTTTTGTGATTTTGTTCACTTAAAAAAATTGAAATTTTTTTTTGAAAAGTGAAGAAATCAAGTGTAAAAACGCGTCTAAATATTGGAGTATTGTCCATAACCCGGGGGAGCATGAAAGAGGAAAATCCGTTTCCGGGTTATTGCGGAAAAATTAACGATGAATTCGACTGGCCAGCCAATTGAAATCTGCTGTTAAAGCTTTATGGCCCGAAGGTATTCAGTCTATAGCATTTGTTGTTTATGCTATAAGCCTTTTTTCAGACTATATCGCGAACACCATACAGCATCTCGTCTCTATACAACTGATGATTAGCCAACTATCTTCATAGGAGATAAAATCACATTCTTCCGGTCTGCGGATTATGGCCACCGGTATTTGGCTTTCCGGTTGTTTCACGCAAATACCGGTTGAACCTCTTTTTGAAAAGCTATTCTTCTCTTCTTCAGACACAAGTTACACCTTAGTTAAACTTCATTCATAGCTTCTTCAAAGCTGATTCGCTGTCCATTCGTAAAAAGACGAACGAGCTACAAACGGATTATGAAGCCGGTTCGAAGCTACTTCGAACCGACAATATGTATGCCCACTGTGTGTCAGGTATCTGACAATAACTATCATGTTGTAGAATAATGCGGGATTTAACCGAAATCGGGATTGAATCATGGGGGCGGAAAATAGTACATAGCCGCTGTCGGCAGCATTGTTATTACCCAATCATTCAGCACTATTCAAATTAAAACACCCCCAACAGTTTCCGGTTCGATGCACATAAAGTGAGGACATGCGATTGTCAGCTTTTATGGTATTGATAGCAGAGAAGATCAAATTGAGTTCCTCTCTACTGCCACGATCACACCAATAGATGTACTGTCATAATTTTGTTATTTTTGCTTGTATTTCAAATCTGAAAATGACAATTAAGTAAATCTTTATGAACATCAAGAATCGGCTTGTTTTAATGAACTTTCTGCAGTTTTTTATTTGGGGTTCATGGCTATTAACAATAGGAGCCTATTGGTTTCAAACGAAACAATGGTCGGGTACAGAATTTGGGGCCATTTTTTCTACCATGGGTATCGCTTCACTATTCATGCCTGCCATTGCCGGGATAGTAGCCGACAGGTGGATCAACGCCGAGAAACTTTACGGGATATTCCACATCATGGGAGCAATTCTGTTGTTCACTGTTCCGATGGTTAATGATCCCTCTGTGATGTTCTGGGTGATGCTGATTAATATGATTTTCTACATGCCAACCATAGCACTTTCCATCACGGTATGCTATTCATCGATGCGAAGCAAGGGGATGGATATTGTGAAGGAATACCCGCCCATCAGGGTTTGGGGAACAGTCGGATTTATTGTTGCTCTCTGGACCATCAGCCTCTCAGGATTCGAGACTTCGGCCATGCAGTTCTATGTTGCATCGGCAGCATCACTCTTCCTGGGTCTCTATGCCTTTACATTACCCTCCTGCGCCCCGCTTGGGAAAGGCCACAAAAAAACTTTTGTAGAAGCACTTGGGCTCAATGCTTTCGCCTTGTTCAAAAGCACGAAGATGGCCTTATTTTTTGTTTTTGCGATGCTCCTCGGGGCATCTTTACAACTTACCAATGCATACGGAGACACCTTTCTCCACGACTTCGCCAATGTGGATGCCTTCAAGGATTTGGTTGCTGTGAAGTATCCCGCCATCATCATGTCGATCTCCCAGATATCAGAGACGTTGTTTATCCTCACCATCCCCTTCTTTCTGAAGCGATTTGGCATTAAAAAGGTTATGCTTTTCAGCATGATTGCCTGGATATTTCGTTTTGGGCTGTTTGCCTATGGTGATCCTGCAGCAAATTTGTGGATGATCTTTCTGTCGTGTATCATTTACGGAATGGCCTTCGATTTCTTTAACATTTCAGGGTCACTGTTTGTCGAAACACAGAGCGACCAACGTATCAGAGCCAGTGCACAGGGATTGTTCATGATGATGACCAATGGCTTTGGCGCTTTTCTGGGAAGCCGGCTTAGTGGTATCGTAATCGACAAATACTTCCTTATGGCCGACGGGCAGTTCGATTGGCAGGGAATCTGGCTCGCCTTTGCAGGTTACTCGTTGGTTGTTGCCATTCTGTTTGCCCTGTTTTTCAAGCACAAGCACGACCCGGAAGCTGTGGCGAGCTTAAACCACTAATCGCCCAAACGCACCCAAAACCTGTTTTTACGCTGAGGAACAGATGCACAAACAGACATTTCCTGCGAAAAACCATCATGAACCTGCTACATGTAACTGAAAGTATTAACATTAATATAGTTCTGGCTGATAAATACAATATCACAAACCTCCGTCACTGCATTTTTTGACATCCATTGAATTCACACCAGGGCATGGATAAAACACTGTTTTTAATTTCGAAGATGGATTGTCCTTCAGAGGAACGGTTAATCCGGATGAAACTTGAGGGCAACCCAGGCATTGAATACCTTGAATTTGACATTTCAAACCGAAGACTGACCATTTATCATCAGGGCAGGCTGAAGGAGATCGAGGCCAGGCTTGCCGGGTTAAACTTTGGCAGCAAGATTCTCTCGACAGAAAAAACCGATAAATTGGCATTTGATAAGCCCTCAAACCAAAGTCGGGTGTTATGGACAGTCTTTGCCATCAATCTGATTTTTTTCGTGATCGAGGCTACAACAGGACTTATCTCCAGATCGATGGGGCTTGTAGCCGACAGCCTTGATATGCTGGCTGATGCTTTTGTATATGGGATCAGTATCCTGGCTGTAGGCAAAAATCTTATCAAACAGAAAAAAATAGCCCGGCTGGCCGGTTACTTCCAGCTTACACTGGCCTTTCTTGGCTATATAGAAGTCGTCAGACGTGTTTTAGATAAAGGGCAACTCCCTGACTTCACTATCATGATAATCGTGTCTGCATTGGCGTTAGTTGCCAATGCCATCTGCCTGTTGCTCCTGCAAAAGGCAGACGGAAAAGAAGAAGCCCACATGAAAGCCACCATGATCTTCACTTCCTACGACATAATCGCAAACATCGGGGTCATCATAGCTGGGTTACTCGTTCTCTTGTTGAATTCGGGCATACCCGATCTGGTTGCCGGCACCATTGTTTTCGGCCTTGTTACTCAGGGGGCATTTAAAATTCTTCGTCTTGGAAAATGAACAGTGGATTGGTTTCCTGAAATCATGCAGTTACAATCAATAGCGCAACATTAACCTATGTGTTTAAAACCAGCGGCCTGCGTCCTTATTTTGTTGTTGTTAATTCTGATAACCACAACAGCACAGCAAAAATACCATGTGGAAGTTCTTTCGCAGGAATTCATTTTTCAGGAGGCCCCATTCAAGCAATGCCACGCTTCAACTTTAGTCGAAAACGGAAAGGGTGATATACTCGCTGCCTGGTTCGGGGGCGACTATGAGGGGGCTGATGATGTCTGTATCTGGAGTGCTATAAAAGCCCATGGCCAATGGAGCCAGCCGGTTAAAACAATATGTGGCAGCAACAATACACTGCCCCCCATCCCCTGCTGGAATCCCGTGTTATTTAACCCGGGTGATCCAACGATTTACCTCTATTACAAGCAAGGCCCTTCACCCCGTGAATGGAGCGGTATGGTGGTTACCTCTTCCGATCAGGGACAATCATGGAGTAAACCCATCGCATTGAATCCTAACCTGGGGCCAATTAAAAATAAACCGCTGATCACACCTTCAGAAACATGGCTCAATCCGTCAAGCACCGAAACGACCAACCGCTGGCAGGTCTTCATCGAACGATCTGATGACCACGGAAAGACGTGGACCCTCATCCCGGTTGATACTGCTAACCCGGCCAAAGTCATTCAACCAGCACTTATTGTTCTTCCCGACGGCACCATTCAGGCACTCTGCCGTAGCAACCAGAACTTTATCATGGAAAGCTTTTCAGAGGATGATGGTCTCAGTTGGACATCCCTTCAAAAGACCAGTATCCCCAATCCCAATTCAGGAATCGATGCACTGACCCTGAAAAATGGACTACAGTTGCTGGTTGCAAATCCGGATACCAGTGGTAAGGACTGGTGGAATGGACGAAATCGCCTGTCTATTTCAGTTTCTGAAGATGGTAAAACCTGGACAGAGGTTTTCAGGGCAGAAGATCAACCCACAGGTGAGTTCAGCTATCCGGCAGTAATACAAGCCAGTGATGACGTAGTTCACATCTCCTATACCTATAACCGGACATCAATCAAACATCTGGCCTTGAAAATAGAAAATCTTTAAAAGCAGATAAATTCAGATGGCTTTCAATATCTTTGATTACAAATTTATCAGAAAGGAAATCTTTAGAGTATGTCAAAAACCAAGGTTAGTTTATCAGAACTTTTGAAGAAAAAGTCAAAAAACATATCAACCACTCATAATTAACATCAGATGAAACAAACCGGCAAATTATATCGCAGACTGTTCAGCACGATGCTGCCCCTTGGCTTCACCACCTGTCTGCTATTTGCCTCAAACGCGATTGGTCAGTCAGCTTTTCCGACGCAGCAAACCGTCAACCTCCTCATGAATGAAGCCATGCAGGCAAGCGATCTGCCGGCCGTGGTGGCAATAGCGATCAACAAAGATGGGCAATCCGTTGCCTATACCAAGGGAAACGCCATATGGGACGAAGAAGGTGCGGTAACCACCAATCATATTTTCCGTATCTATTCCATGACCAAGCTGGTGACAAGTATAGCCGCAATGCAACTGGTAGAGCGCAACCTCATCGGCCTTGATGATGATCTCTCAGATATACTTCCCGAGATGGCAGCCATTCCTGTTATAAAAAACGGTGTACCAGTTAAGGGGACCAACCCTGTAACCTTACGTCAACTGCTGACCCACACCTCAGGTTTTGGTTACACATTTACCAGCAAGGCACTGTCAAATTTCGACACCACCGGATGGCGCTATAAAGACCTTCCCCGGCAGTTCGAAAGCGGTACCGGATTCCTATACGGAACCAGTCTCAACTGGACAGGCAGGCTCGTAGAAAAGCTTTCAGGCATGGATCTGGAAACATACTTCAGAAAATACATTACCGGCCCGCTGGGTATGAGCAGAACCTGGTTCAACGTTCCCGATTCCTTGAAGCAGTTCATTGTATCAAGAGGTCAAAGGGGAATAGATGGGAAACAGCCCCTGACAGAGTATCCTGAAAGAATTCCAACGATTGTGATCACAAAATTCAACCCGGGAGGTGGTCTCTTTTCTTCACCTGCCGATTTCACAAGATTATTGCAATGCCTCCTAAACGGCGGACAACTCGACGGTGTGCGGATACTTTCCGATAGTACTGTCAGCGAAATGACCTCCAACCAGATTGGTGATGTTACCATTGACATAGCCGATGCTTACTTTGGTTCTTCATGCTGTGATTTCAGGGGACTGTTAACCTTAAACGACAAATGGGGGATTGGGTGGGCCATCGATAACGACACAACCACCTATGGAAGAAAGGCGGGCACCGTTTTCTGGGGTGGCATGATGAATTCGTACTTTTATATTGATTTTGCTTCAGGTATTGCTGCATCCATATATACACAATATGTTCCATTCAACCACCCGGCAACCACCGGGCTCTTTAATCAATTCTCAGGAATAATATATAGTGCAGGCAAACACAATTAACAATACAGACCCTGCCATACCTGCCAGATGAGGAGTGTTGGCCGATGCATGGCAATCTATATTGCAGTGACTCACCAAAACATGAAAAAAGTCGCAGTTACCTCATTCCGGACAATCCAAACAAACTATGATACGATCAAAATTATCGTGGCTATTTATCCCGAGAGAGGACTACGATCAGAAAACTAATTATTGTTACAAAAATCAATAAGAACAGATCGACATGAAGCCACATTTCACTCAGCAATGAAATCTTTCAAATGGTAATATCTTGTTTCCACATTCAAAATAACAAACAATGATAAACAAACAGATTAATAAGCTCATCACCATCACCAGCCTCTTTATGATGCTTGCTGGTATTTCTTCTGCGCAAACCAATGGATTCGTCCAGGCTTACGATTCGATGCACCAGGTTTTTTCAGTCTGGTACCCCATGGGCGATTGGAAAGCAATCGACTGGGATTCTCTGAACGGAGCCATCAGGCCAAAGATAATCGCTGCAGGCACTACTGATGATACTACCGCCTTCTATATTGCAATGGCTTCCTACATCGATGGCATCCATGATGGACATACCAATGTCCGGCATGGCTGGGTAGCCATCAGGGCAGCAGCCCGATACCGTGAGATAGGAGGTAGTTATGGGTTTACAGTTATTGGAACCGATGATGGCCGCATTCTGGTAAGACTAATCAACCCCGGTTCTCCTGCTGCTCAGGCAGGCATGTTATTCGGGGCCGAACTTTTAGAAATTAACGATCATCCCGTGCAAAGTGTATTGGATACCGTTCCTACCCGATGGGCTGATCTGGTACCAGCCACCCATGAGTTCCGGAAGATGAATCAAAACCGGCTGATCGGAAGGGCGCCAGTAGGGGCTTCCATGAAGGTCAAATTCACCAACAGGGGATCCACAACACCAGTAACGGCAGTGCTCACGGCTGTAGATGACGGATATGCCACCTTCGACCAGACAACACTATACCCGGCGGAAACCGGCCCTGAGGTGACTTCGGCCATTCTGGACGGTGGTTATGGATACATCAAGGTCAACAGTCTTTATGGAGATGAGGCTTCCGCAGTAACCATCTACACCACCTTCAGGGACGCGCTCAATGGGTTTATTGCCAGTGATGCTCCCGGACTTGTGCTCGACTTCAGAATCAACATGGGCGGCTATGACGCCCTTGCAGCTGCCATGGCTGGTTTCTTCTATGACCAGAACGCCGTGTATGAAAAACAGAGTTGGTACAATCCAGATACCGACTCCCTCGAAAGATGGCCTCTGCATATCCCCCATTTCAATCCACAGACCCTTGAATTTGACACCAATGCTGCTTATCCTCCCGGCACTTTGTTTACTGAACCCCAGGGGGTTCTGTTCAACCGGCCGGTAATGGTACTTGTAGGCCCTCGCAGCATCAGTTCGGGAGAAGGTATCCCGATGATGTTGCGTAAACTACCCAACTGCAAAACCATTGGCTTTCATGGCACCAATGGTTCCTTTGCTTTGGTCGAACGTGCTCATTACCTCTTCCCGCCCCCCTCTGACTTCTACGTGAGGTATCCCTATGGTGTGTCAATGAACGAAAATTACATCATTCAGCTTGACAGCGATTCAACAATGACCGGAGGTGTAAGCCCGGATATCCGGGTACCCGTTAACGATACCGTCATCAATCAGCTTTACATTGACAGCCTTGACGTTGAACTCCGATATGCCCTCAAAATGCTGAAAGCCTCGGCCGGAATAGTGGCACCACCCAATGCCGGAAAAGAATTTTATCTTGAACCCATTTCACCTAATCCCCTCTCACAGTCAACGATCATAAACTACCATCTTCAACACGCAGGCTCGATTGACCTCTCTGTATTTGACATCTACGGTCGGCATATGATGTCACTGGTGAAAGGAGAACAGGCCTCTGGTCGTCACACAATCAGCTTCAACGCTGCATCATTGCCATCTGGCGTCTATTTTTTCAGACTCTCCACTATCTCTGGAATAATCACCCAAAAGTGTATTCTGCAATAACCACCCCTTAATAAGAGATGATTACAAAGCCCCATTTAAAAAACATAATTTATATAACACCGGCAAACATCGTAATCCTTCCGGGTAACGAGCTTACATCTCGCAGGAAACCATACGGGGAATCAACAACATCATTCTTTACATCATGATCAAGTTGTATACATTTCAAAGGGAAACGCCCCAAAATTACTGCCATCGAACTGTCCAGCCTCGTGCGAAAGAAGCCGGAATTGAAAAATACGGGAGTGAGGTTGGCGACTGTGAATGCTTCTATTCTGTACTTACTTACTGATTGAGTAAATTTTTGTCAGAATTCCGTGGCAAAACACCTATACGATTCATCAACCCAGCATAAATGCCATATTAAAGCCATTGGCCCTGACAATAAAAATCGGGGAATCCATTTCAACCTGGCAATTGACATTGAATATTCCGAAAATCTTTGAATCTTTGAAAATAAATTCTTCAAATAATATGTACATATTAGGTCTGGATATTGGCAGTTCATCCATCAAAGCATCCATCCTCGAATCAAATACGGGTGTTTGCCGTTCATCGGCACAAGCACCGGACACAGAAATGGAGATCATCGCCCAACGGGCCGGGTGGGCAGAACAGGATCCTGAGCAATGGTGGCACCACGCTAAAAGCGCCATTAAGAAAGCCGTTCTGAAGGCCGACATTGAGCCGACTGATATTAAGGCCATCGGCATTTCCTACCAGATGCATGGTCTGGTTTGTGTCGACAAAGACCAGCGCGTCCTGCGAAATGCCATTATCTGGTGCGACAGTCGTGCCGTGGAAACAGGTAACAAGGCTTTTCAGCAAATCGGATCCCTGAAATGCCTGAACCACTTGCTCAACTCCCCCGGTAACTTCACAGCTTCCAAGCTAAAATGGGTCATGGATCACGAATCGGAAACAGCTGAAAAGATCTTTAAAATCATGCTCCCGGGCGACTTCATTGCCATGAAGCTGACGGATGAGATCAGTACCACCATCTCTGGTCTGTCGGAGGGGATCATGTGGGATTTTAAAGAAAAAAAGACAGCCGGCTTTCTCCTCAACCATTATGGTATCAGTCAGGATATGTTGCCAAAACTGACCGAGACCTTTGGTCATCAGGGCAGCGTAACAACTGAGGCAGCTATCGCGACAGGTCTTGCCCCCGGCACCCCTGTGTGTTACCGCGCAGGCGATCAGCCCAATAACGCCTTCTCACTGAATGTACTCCTCCCCGGTGAAGTAGCAGCTACGGCAGGCACTTCCGGTGTCGTATATGGCGTCACAGAGCGTACCGAAACCGACCCTCAGTCGCGTGTAAATACCTTCGTGCATGTGAACAGCAAACCTGAGGCCATACGGAATGGTGTCCTGTTGTGCATCAACGGGACAGGCATCCTGAACTCATGGGTCAGGAAGATCGCCGGTGAAGGGATGAGCTATCACGCGATCAATGAACTGGCCGCACAAGTCAAAGCAGGTTGTGACGGATTACTCGTACTTCCCTTCGGTAACGGGGCAGAACGCATGCTCGGGAACCAGGAAATCAACTGTAGCTGGCATAACCTGAATTTCAACATTCACAGCAAGGCCCACCTCTTCAGGGCCGCCCAGGAAGGAATTGCTTTCGCCTTCTGGTACGGGATGCAAATCATGCAGCAAACAGGTGTCGGGATCCGTGTCATCAGGGCCGGTAAGACAAATATGTTCCAAAGCCGTATCTTCGCCGAAACATTAGCCAACATCTCCGGGGCTACCATCGAACTCTACAATACCGATGGAGCACAAGGTGCTGCCAGAGGTGCGGGCGTAGGTGCGGGCATATACACCAATATGGAGGAAGCCTTCAAAGGCCTCCAATCTGTCGGGACGATTCACCCCGCAAATGATGTTGATTTGATAAAACAATCCTATAAGAAATGGGAAGAACTTTTAACCAAAAATTTAAATAAAGCATGACAATCGTTAAAGGTCCCAGGGAATTTTTCCCGGGCATTGGCAAAATCAAATTTGAAGGAAGCGAATCAAAAAACCCGCTGGCTTTCAGATATTACAATGAAGATCAACGTATAGGCAACAAAACCATGAAAGAGCTTTTCAGGTTTGCCATGGCTTACTGGCATACACTGGGAGGTACAGGGAGCGACCCCTTTGGCGCTGCAACCAAATCATTCCCCTGGCTTGAAGGAGCCGACGCCATCTCCCGGGGAAAATACAAAATGGATGCCGCCTTTGAATTCATGACAAAAACAGGGATTCCTTTTTATTGTTTCCACGACTATGATCTGGTTGAAGAGTCTGATAATATTTTAGAATCAGAGAAACGGCTCCAGGCCATGACCACATACGCCGTCCAGAAGCAGGAAGAGTCAGGCATAAAACTACTATGGGGCACAGCCAACTTATTTTCTCACAAACGCTTCATGAATGGAGCCGCCACAAATCCCGACTTCCACGTATTGCCATGGGCTGGTGTTCAGGTGAAAAATGCACTGGACGCTACCATCGCACTGGGTGGTGCCAACTATGTCTTCTGGGGTGGCCGCGAAGGATACTCGAGTCTGCTCAACACCAATATGAAACGGGAACTTGAGCACATGGCCATGTTCCTCACCATGGCCCGCGACTATGCCCGCAAACAGGGATGGCAGGGAACCTTCCTGATCGAGCCCAAGCCCATGGAACCCTCCAAGCACCAATACGACTTCGACGCTGCTACCGTGGTCGGATTCCTGCGCCAACACGGGCTCGAAAAAGACTTTAAACTCAACATCGAGGTAAACCATGCGACGCTGGCACAGCATACCTTCCAGCATGACCTGCAAGTAGCTGCCGACGCAGGACTTCTGGGAAGCATCGATGCCAACAGAGGCGATTACCAGAACGGCTGGGATACCGACCAGTTTCCTGTCAATGTTTACGAACTCACCGAAGCCCTGCTCGTGATTCTCGAAGCTGGTGGATTTAAAGACGGCGGCATCAACTTCGACGCCAAAACCAGAAGAAACTCTACCGATCCTGAGGATATCTTCATCGCCCACATTTGCGGAATGGATGCCTTTGCCAGGGCACTACTGGCCGCCAACAAGATACTTACCGAATCGGATTATCTGAGACTCCGAAAGGAACGGTATGCCTCATTCGATAGCGGTTCCGGAAAAGCCTTTGAAGAAGGAAAACTGACACTTGGAGACCTGCGTGAACTGGCATTGAAAAGCGGAGAACCGAAGCAGATCAGCGGTCGTCAGGAATTGTATGAACAACTCATTAATTTCTACGTCTAACCTCACCCACAGCATGAAGGAATCCATAAAAAAAAACTCACAAGTCTTGAATGGAATTTCAACCGGCAAAGGAAACCGTGCCTACATCGTGGCTCTAACCCTTGTAGCCACCTTGGGTGGATTGTTATTTGGTTACGATACCGCGGTGATTAATGGCGCCGAAAAATCGCTGGTCGACTTCTACATCCTAAATATCCTCAATCCCGATTTTCACACCTATGCACTGGATGTGGTGACCCAATACAAATGGTTCGTGACGATCTCTTTCTATATTATCGCGATTATCATCACTATGCAGCTTTTCAGACTTACCGGCTCATTCAAACGCGGAACGGTTGCTGCCGGGGTGATTCTCATCATAATGATCGCATGGACACTCAACTACTTTTCAGAACCTGTGGCTCAAACAGCCGCCGGGCTCAAGGCTTGGGCCGACTCGGTAAAAGGGTTCGTCATCTCAAGTGCTCTGGTGGGCTGTGTCATTGGTGGTGCATCGGCAGGCTTCATCTCCAAATCGTGGGGCCGGAAGAAGGGACTGATTGCAGCCTCAATCTTATTAACAATCTCAGCGATTGGAACATGGCGCCCTGAATTTTTTAAATTGCCAGGGCTGGAGGATGTCTTCACCTTTGTCTTCTACCGGATCGTCGGTGGTATTGGAGTAGGGGTAGCTTCGATGATTTCACCAATGTATATCGCCGAAATTGCTCCTGCCGGGATCAGGGGAAAGTTGGTATCCTTTAACCAGTTCGCGATCATCTTTGGCATGCTGGTCATATACTTCGTCAACTATTTCATCGCCCTCAATGGTGATGAACAATGGCTTACAAACGAAGGATGGCGCTGGATGTTCTTATCGGAAGTCATCCCCTCATCCATCTTCCTGCTGCTACTGATCTTCGTCCCCGAGACACCCCGTTTTCTGGTAATGAAAAACAGGGAAACAGAGGCCATGTCGGTATTGGTAAAAGTTTCAGGAAAAGAACAGGCCACAGCCATCCTCAGCGAGATCAAAGAGACATTGCACGAGAAACGTGTCCCATGGTTCTCTTACGGCACCGCCGTCATCATCATCGGCATCCTCCTCTCGGTATTCCAGCAATTTGTCGGAATCAACGTTGTGCTATACTATGCTGCCAACATCTTCCGGAACATGGGGGCCTCAACCGATACCTCCCTGCTGCAAACAATCATCGTGGGGGTAATCAACCTGGCCTTCACCGTGCTGGCTATTATGACTGTCGACCGACTCGGGCGAAAACCACTGATGATCATTGGTGCGCTTGGGATGGCATTCAGCATGATTGCGCTAGGCTTCTCATTCTATTTCGGCAGTCTGGGAATCGTGGCGCTTCTCTATATGCTTCTCTACGTCGCCTCCTTTGCCATGAGTTGGGGGCCGGTTACCTGGGTACTCCTTTCAGAGATCTTCCCTAACTCCATCAGGGGAGCCATGTCGGTGGCAGTTGCCGCACAGTGGATCGCTAACCTGATCGTATCGTGGACTTTTCCCATGATGAACGACAATACATGGCTCACAGGTTTGTTCAACCATGGTTTCTCCTACTGGATCTATGGAGTGATGAGTTTCCTGGCCGCCCTTTTCATCTGGAAGTTTGTACCCGAAACAAAGGGCAGGTCCCTGGAAGAGATCGAATCCATCTGGAAGAAGGGAAATAAGAACCGCAAGTAGCTGGATATGCCTTGCAGCCTGTTTGTCTTTCTGTACAGAAAACGCAGCCAGACTGTAAGGCTTTCCAGACCTCTGGTTTACCTAACCTGAGTTTGCTTCCCAGAGTTACCTTCACCGAACTCTCCCAGGTTAGGGCTGGTTGCTCACACATGAGGCATCCCGACGCCCTGATTCCAACATTCAGCCAATGCTCGGCGGGCTTTTGTCCCTGAACCGAAAGGAGACGGCCAGTTCGTGAATACACCAGTATAGCCATCAGAAGTCGCCTCATCTGCACTTGTTCCCCGTGCTTTTCACAAAAGACAAACCTCCTTAGCAATCTTCCCGGCTTTCTGAGAATCCCTCAGGAAGTTGTAGCGTTTTTTGAGAAAACCGACTATCTTTGTGTCAGGGGAAAGAACGGATTTTAGATTGGTACGGGATGTATTCAGGATTAACCTCTCCGGCCATCCATTCAACCGATACCGACGCCTCTTCTCAACACGAATTGGATTCACATGCAGAACCTTCGACATATCTACCCCAACGGGTCTTCTTTCGAAAAAGTCAACAGAGGTACTCAACCAACCAACCTCCCTCATCTGATGAAAACCTGCTATTGCATGCTTCCACTGAAGGTTCACCTGCATCAGGTCGCAGTCATCCCTTTATCAGGCGTTGTACAGACCGGATTACTCCGCCCGGTATGCTACCATGGGCTATTTAACCAAAGAAACCACTGACATAAAATGAGAACACAGGCTAATAGCGAAGAAAGGCTTCATGCCCTGAATGAAACAGGGCACCGGCTTACCCTTGCCCGCGATACTGCTCACATTGCTGAGGCGGTAAATGACCATGTGCAACCACTATTTGGGGAGACACGATTTCAACTCTTCACCCTCGATGAGAAGAAACAGACATTGACGGGAATCATGGACACTGAAAAGGGAGAGAAGTTTCAACTGTTTGAACTATCTCTTTCAGACAAGGGCTCTCTGGCAGTATGGTGTGCTGTCCATGCCCGTACTTTGTTTCTGAGTGACATCGAAAACGAGCGCAGCCAATATCTCCCCGAAGCCCTTACAATTGATTTAAACAACGCAACAGGCTCAATGGCCTGCTGCCCGATCATAGCCGAAAGCAAAGTACTGGGGGTCCTGATTTTGCAGAATAGTCAAAAAAACAGCCTTACGCAGTTCGACGCCGGCCTGCTTGAAAACCTGGCCAGACTGGTCGCCCTTGCCTTCACCATAACATCCCTGAAAGAACAAACCGAACAAACAGGCAGAGAACTTGAGAAAGCCAGGACGCAGTTGATTGAATCGGAAAGGATGGCGGCCCTCGGCCAACTCACCGCCGGGATTGCCCACGAGATCAAAAACCCGCTCAACTTCATCAACAATTTCTCAGAACTGACTATCGAACTGGCACTGGAACTAACCCAGGAACTCGATAAGCTAAGTGATCAGCTAAAACCCGAAGACAAGGACTATCTGGAAGAAATCACCGGCGACATTCGTTCCAATGCCCTGAAAATAAACGAACATGGTAAACGTGCTGACAGCATCGTAAAAGGAATGCTGCTTCATGCACGGGGACAGCATGCCGACATCCTTCCAACCGATATCAATACTGTTCTGGCCGAATATGTCAATCTCGGCTACCACGGAATGCGGGCACAAGACGCAGGCTTCAACATCAAAATTGACGCCGAATACGATCAAACCATCGGAATGATAAACGCCATCCCGCAAAACCTCAGCAGGGTGTTTCTTAACCTTATCAACAATGCCTGCTACTCTACAAATCAAAAAAAAATTCAGTTGAAGGATGCCTACTTCCCCATCCTGACGGTCAGAACCAAAAATCTTGCTGACTTTGTTGAAATCAGAATCCGGGACAATGGTTTCGGCATCCCGCAGGCGGTGATCGATAAGGTGTTCAACCCATTCTTCACCACCAAACCACCGGGACAAGGTACAGGGCTGGGCCTCTCGCTCAGCTACGACATCATTACAAAAGAACATCATGGCACGATGACAGTCGATTCGGTTGAAAGAGAATATGCTGAGTTTATCATCACCATCCCGAAAAATCTGATATAGGCACGAAGACTAATTATCACAATACATAGAACATAGGAATGGATTTACAAGTAAAGATCATGGTAGTTGACGATGAGGTTGATCTGGAACCCCTCATCAGACAAAAATTCCGCAAACAGATCAGAAGCAACGAGTATGATTTCATCTTTGCCCACAATGGATTGGAAGCTTTAGCCAAGCTCATCGAGCACCCCGACATCGGAGTGATCCTCTCTGACATCAACATGCCCGAGATGGATGGTCTCACCCTGTTGCTGAAGCTGAAAGAGCTGAAAAACCCTTCCCTCAAGACAGTGGTGGTATCGGCATACGGCGACATGGAAAACATCAGAACAGCGATGAACCGCGGAGCTTTCGACTTCCTCACGAAACCCATCAACTTCGACGACCTCGAGATCACCATCAACAAGACACTCGACGAGATCAAGATTCAACGCAACTTCATCTACGAGCACGACCAGCTTATATCGATCCAGCGTGACCTTAACGTAGCCCGCGAAATTCAGCAGGGCATCCTGCCTCAGGTATTTCCACCTTTTCCCAACAGAACCGAATTCGACATCTATGCCTCCATGGCTGCCGCCAGGGAGGTTGGCGGCGATTTCTTCGATTTCTTCATGATTGACAACGATCATCTCGGATTTGTCATTGGCGACGTATCTGGTAAAGGGATCCCCGCCGCCATTTTCATGGCCGTCAGCCGTACACTTATCCGCGCCACCGGTCTAAAGGGGATGCCGCCAGACGAATGCCTGCAATATGTCAATAAACTGTTGTGCAATGAAAGCGTCGGCTGTATGTTCGTAACGGTCTTTTATGCCATCATCAACCTGAAAACCGGGCAGATTGATTACGTGAATGCTGGCCACAACCCGCCATACATTCTTAAGGAAAATGGGGAGGTCGTGACAGTCGAACCATCGGGCGACATGATTCTGGGTGTCTTTGAAGACCACGAGTATAGAGCGATGCAGGTGCAGTTGACGCCTCAACAGGGGATACTGCTTTTCACCGATGGTGTTACTGAAGCCTTCAATGCCTTGGATGAGGCATACGGCGAGGCCCGCCTCGAAACAGTTCTCTCCGCCGCTGCAGGGCTACCTGCCCAGACTGTCGTCGGTACTCTTAACGAAGATGTTGCACGTTTTGCTATGGGCACACAGCAATCGGACGACATCACTATGTTGTATCTGAAATACATTGGTTAAAACCAACAACACCATGCTGACAAAGACGATTGCCATCACCAATGAGATGAGCCAGCTGGATGTCGTTGCCAATGCGTTGGAATTACTGGCCGATGAATGGAATCTGATGATGGAGGAAACAATGAAGCTGAACCTCGTCATAGAGGAGGTAGTGACCAACATCATCAACTATGGTTATCATGACCATGAAGCGCACACCATCAATATCAGGCTCTCCCTTGACGGGAACCTGTTTACCATGCAAATCATCGACGACGCCATCGAATTCAACCCCCTGCTGCAGGCAAAACCCGACATCAACCTCTCGCTCGAAGACCGTAAAATCGGGGGTCTCGGAATCCATTTCATGCGCACCATCATGGATCACCTCGAATACTCTCACGAAGACGGGAAGAATATACTGACGCTATCGAAAAAACTCGCAGGAGCCTGAAAAGAGCTTCTGTTTTCTTGTCGCTGAAGCAAAAGGATTCTGGTTTGGCTTAGCTGAGATAATGCATATAACTCGCCCGCAATAGGCAAGATCAATACACTAAGCTGGCCTTGCTGAGCTTAATACTGACGCTTATGACGTCTGACCTGAGAGATTTGACAGCCAGTCAATATAGCTAATTCATTATTGAGCAGCAAGGGTAGATAGTTATGAATCAAGACACCAACAAATGGTTTATAATGAAAAACGGTTACCGGAATAAGAAGTCAGCCATAAGCTACAAAGTGGACGCAGAGAGGAGTGAAGTCGCCTCTCTGCATCCAATTATGGTTTCTTCGATGTCAAAATATTGCACTTCTTCAATGGATATTCCCAGACTTCGGCAAACCATTATCTTGTAAAAACTCCTTATCTTAGCGAACATATCCCTGAAAAGCTACTACCTCTGGGCTGTGATTCTTTATCTTAAAACCGGCAAACCAAATACTAAAAACCAAAAGACTGCCTCTCGCTTCTTTAATAACCAATAAATAACGATTATATGATACCAAAAGAGTTGCTGTCAAAAGAATATATCGCGAGGCTCACGGTATATGCCGACAAATCGTATATCAGGGCTACACAGGATTTCGTGCTGTTCTTCGCGAGGGAATTCAAATTCGACGAAATAGAATTAAAAAAGCTGGAGCTTATCACCGAGGAAGCGGTGTTGAGTACCATCGAAAATTCCTTTGAGTCCGACGAACTGGAAAGTTTCGATGTAAAGGTCAGTTACCGGCCCGGCGCCTTCGTTATCTCGATTGAAGACAAGGGCCTTCCGTCTGACATGGAGCACCTGCAAAAAAATGAGAATACAGCTCTGGAAATCCTGTTAATGAGAAACCTCGCCGACGAGTTCAATATCATCAACCTTGGGCGCGAAGGCAAGCGATTGGAGCTTGTTAAATACCTAACCGAAACCAGTATCGCGGATATGCCTTCGAGGAACGAAAAAAAACTCATACCGGAAGATGAGCAGGAGGCTGCCACCGACATCCCGACCATGCGACTGGTGCAACCCGAGGATGCCGTCAATTTGTCGAGACTCGCATACCGGGTCTATGGCTACACTTACTCTTCGGTGTTCTATTACCCTGATAAGATTCGCGAACTGATCGAAGACGGGTTGCTCATGTCAGTTGTGTCGATCAATAAGGATCACCAGATCGTGGGAAACCTTAGCCTCTTCTTCGAACACAAGGAAGCACCTGTTGCCGACTCCGGCGCTGCCATGATAGATCCCAGATACAGGGGACACAGCCTCTTCAAGGAATCGAAGAAATACCTGATGGCATACGCTAAAAACCATGACATGTTCGGCATATACAGCGAATCGGTCACGATCCATTCATACACCCAACAAGGAAATATCAGCCTCGGCGCGAGGGAAACCGGCATCATGCTGGCTTACGCCAGCCAAAGCCTTACCTTTAAAAAAATTGGTGGTGAAAGAACCGGGCAAAGGCAGGCTGTGGTACTTTTTTACCTTAAAATCAGTCAGGAACCACACCGCCGGGTGTACCTGAACGAGAAATTCTTCACGCTCCTCAGCAATATTTACCAACGTCTCGAACTTGACCGCGAAGTAATCATGGTGCCTGATACCGAATTGCCTGAGATACCACAGTATCTTTCTCTTGTCAGCACTACGGTAAAACCCGACCTCAACATCGCCGTGATATCTGTTCAGAAACAGGGAACCGATGCCATCGACCTGATCAAACACCAGCTCAGAGAACTATGCCTGAAAAAAATCGAGACCATCTACCTGGAGATACCCATTGACAAGCCCTGTTCTGCCCTGCTGGCCCGCGAAATGAATATGGCTGGATTCATGCTTAGCGGTATCATCCCCGAACTTCGCAACGGCGACGTCCTCAAGATGCAATACCTGAACAATGTGACCGTTGATCCTGAAAAAATCGTACTCGCCTCAAGCATCGCTAAGGAACTCCTCGATATAATTATGAGCGACTACCGCTGACAACCAATACCATTAGCCTGATAAATCTATTCCTGACTTCTAAAAATTTCCTTTATCAAATGAATGTACTTACAGATTCTGACAACCGAAGCGTCAGACCCATTGGGCGCATTGACGCCAATAGCAGCGCCGACCTCGACAAGGCACTGTCACTATTTCCGGAAAACGATCGTGACATCATCGTTGACTTTTCAGATTGCCCATACTTATCAAGCGCAGGTATCAGGGTGCTGCTGAAGACAAAAAAAAGACTTACGCCAGGACAGGCCGAACTCTTCCTTACCTCTGTCTCTCCCGTGATCTTTCAAGTATTCGAGACAGCAGGGCTACACAAGCTCTTCTGTCTCAAACCCGATCTGGAGTCAGCTCTGCACCAGATTCGTTCATCGAAGAAACCAAACGTCACCACCCATACACTGGCTGTGGGTACCGATAAATATACCCTGGAGGTACGTGGCAACCAGAACAGCGAAGGATGCTTCTGGAACGGGAACGAAATTGTCAGTTATAACGAAATGGGCTTTGCTGCCGGCTTTGGTTATCCGTCCGAAGCATCCCTTCTTCCGGTCGACGAACCTTCATTCTTCGTGGTGGCAGGCAACTGCACAGGTTTCCTTCCTCTGTCCGGGGATTCTGAAGCAGACTTCCGACTGACCTCAGATCCCGAAAAGACAGGTTTCCTCGTACAAGAGGCTCTTTCATTCGGACACCAGCCTGTGGCTACCCTGAACTATAATGGGGTCGAAGAACAATCACTTACTCAACTCACCGATGTGGTCGGCCAGGTTAAAAGGCAGTACCTGAATGGCTCACCGGCTCTGCTTCTGGTATTGGCCGATTTTGCACCCCAAACCCCTTCGATCTCAATAATCCTCTGCAACGACGAAGCACTGAAGGTCAGCGCCGGCCTCCACGGATTAACCCGCTTTACCAGACGACTGATCCAGAGTAAAGGAGCACAACAACCTCTCGGCTTGAAATTTAACCTGTTTACCCTCGATGGCACTGGTACCCCATCGCTCTATGATCTTCTCAGACATCACCTCACCTTTGAAAATATCAGTGAAGTAGAGCAGGTACCTTCCGGCTTCACCACAAAAGCCGCCCGCGTATGGATACTCACCGCCGGAGCATTTACCGATGGTACTGCCAAAAGGCTTCCCATTGAATCAGACAAAGGTTTCACCCCCGAACCCCACAAGGCATTCCTCGCACGTCAAATCTATACCGACTCTTCAAGGCTGATCGTAAAGCCCCTGCATGGAGGATTCTCGGCCCAAACCTTCCAGGTGACCTCATTCGACCACGAAGGAAGAAAGATGCGCCCTACCGTCATGAAGATTGCACACCGCGACCTCATCAAACGCGAATCGGACCATTGCAAACAATACGCCCTCCCCTATATCTTCAACAACAGCGCCAACGTTCTGGGCACTGTGTTCTACGGTGAGACTGGAGCCCTGCGTTACAACTTTGTTGGAATCGGTGGTGAAGACAGCACACTGCGTTGGCTTACGCACCTGTATCAGGAAGAAGAACTCACCACACTTGAGCCACTCTTCGACAAAATCTTTCTACAGATACTCAAACCCTGGTATGGGCAACCAGTCAGCAAGCCCATTGAACCATTCAAGGATCACGACCCCACCTATACCTTCTTCCCACATATCTATAAAACCGTTGAAGAACTCTTCGGCATTTCAGCCGACGATCCCACCATCATGGTGGCCGAGACCGGCAGGCAGATGTTGAACCCATACTGGTTTCTGAAACACGAATATGCACGCCGCCGCGACGAAACCATCGAATACAACACGAGCATCTGCCATGGCGACCTCAACATGCAAAACATCCTCCTCGACGAAAACCGCAACGTTTACCTGATTGACTTCTCCGAAACCCGCCCACGTTCTATCGTATCTGACTTCGCCCGTCTCGAAGCCATTCTCCTTGTTGACAACGCTCCCGTGGAGAATGAGGCTGAAACCATCGCTTATATCAACCAACTAACCCCCTTCTACAACACCAGCCGGCTGGATGAACTCCCCGCCATCACTTTCGATGGCCCCTATAAGGCGATGATCACGAAAAACTTCAGCCTCACCTGCCGCATGCGCAGGTATGCTTTCGAATGCAGCCAGAGCAACCCCGACCTCGTCCCCTACATCCTTGCGCTACTCGAATGGATCCTTCCTATCGTCTGTTACGGACTCCCCATTTACCAAAAACGGGTGTCGATGGTCATAGCCAGCCTGCTCTGCGAACAACTTAACCGCCTCACGGCACAAATGGACTAACTTTCTCACGGAAGGATAACTCTTCTGCTGAACCAAAGGAAAAAGCGGTATACATTCAACGCACACCACCGCCATGCATGAAAATGCCCGTGCCAGATTCTTGTTATCAGGTACGGGCATTTTCATGCTGCTGCAACCTCTGTAAATGAGCAAAAACCTATCACATAAGGCAACTGTTTTCCAAACTATATAACCAATGACCACCCTCTACAGGGCATGATGGTTTTCACCCCAATTGATTCAAAAATGCTATTGAGAGCCAGCGAATGGTTGTGCCATTTTCTTAGTTCGACCGTAGATCAACCGTAGATCAACCGTAGATTAAGCGTAGTTCAAGCGTATGGTTATGGTCAGTCTTCGCCTCATTTCCGCTTGAATTCCTATGCATATCCTATTCATGTTTTTCTATGATAAAACCAAAATTATGCCAAAGCTGGTTAATTCTCCGGCCTGATGAAAAAAAAGATTTTAAGTGAGTCGCTGATAGTTTGGAAATGTCGATGCCAACATCCAATGCCAAAACTAATGGGAGTTTAAAAATCTGAAGATTTGGAAATTTGGGGAGTCAACGTCAATAATCGAAGCCGGGGTTCACGGCAAAGACTTTCTTAAAGATGCAGACCATAATTAGGCAAACGCTCAGGTTTAAAATAGGGGGCTATCAGGATGAGCAGAACCGCATTTTTGAGTTCAGCACAACCAGCATGGGAAGTACCATCCGGGAAGTGGCATTTTGTAAAATAAACATATTGGGATCGAGTATCTTTACAAGAATACGCAGCAATTTTCCCTCTTCATTATTTCTATAGTGAATCCAAGAATGCGGCCCGAACCCGGGTTTGAAGCATGTTGAACGCCCAATTGCCAATAACCATGGCACAAAAGACAGCAACCACAGAAAACATCCTCCGTAGTGCCCACCTTGTTAAGGAAACAGATGACCGGCCTGCTAAACACCTTTAAGTTGTTGTGAAATACCAGACCTGAATACATGAAAACACGATCGGCACCTAAATTAGATGGATGATTATGCCTTTCCATTTAATGGGCATATCTTAAAACCAGATGAAACATGATTATCAAGAAAAAATCCATCAAAATCACTAATGCTTGCATTTTAGGCAGATAATAGCGTAAAAAAACTCCAAAAAAAACAAAGAAATTTGTTGTGTATTTAAAAATTTGTATTTTTGGAATGAAAACCAAACCGAAATGATCTATCATTATGAGATGGAAATGAGAAATTGAGCTCTGGAATCCAATATCTGCCCGGTAGTGGTTGAGGTGGGTTCAAACAGCGAATCATCCCCCTTAACCTCCACCTGCGAACAGCACCAGAAGCTGAGCCCCTACCAGCTAAACAGAATCCAACAGCATAATATCCCCGCACTTCATCCCAATGATTGACCCTTCTTCAGACTCCGGTGGTTTGTTCCACTGATCCTGATAGCGGTTACGTCTATAGCAGGTTATTGCATTAACATTCAATAATTTGCCAGAATAAAGATGTAAGTGATTGGGCGAAGTTGTATGTATACCTTTTTTCAATTTTTTCTCAACGCTAAAAACCATGAAAAAGCATCCCCTCTCCGCCATTATTAACGTTCTTGTATTTACCCGGCCCACTGCATAGGAATTATGGAAAGAAATACCTTTTCTGGAAAATCATTGCAACAGTGTATAAAAGGCTAACAATGCCATAGAACTATTTGCAGGAGAAGTTTCAAATAGTCAGTTTAATGGAATATTTCGTTCTGGTTATGAAGGATAAACATAGGATTCACTTTTTAATACAGATAATTCCCAAACATATAGTCTGGCAATATATTAATTACGACCCCTCCATATTTGCAAGGGAGATATTCCTTTTACGGGCTCCATTCGATCAGGGGTTAATCGCTCAAACCGGTTTTTAACATGACGTCATGAAGAAAATCGTTGTCATCGTACTACTTATTATCCTGGCAGGGATATCGCAGATTACCTTTTCACAGGTAGTCATATCCGGAATGATTGTTAACACATTGAAGCAGCCCGTCGGAGAGGCTTCTGTCATGTTAATGAAGCCCTCCGATAGTACAGTTGTGGCCTATAATTTCAGTAACAGTGATGGGCGGTTTACCATACAATACAATGGGAAAGAAAAGGAATTGCTGCTGTCAGTTTATGGATTTAACATTGTGCGACAGGTTAAAAGAATTGAAAACCGAAACCAGACAGTTGATTTTATAATTCATGAAGGAGCTATTGACCTGAAAGAGGTTACAGTTAAGTCGCCCAAGATATGGGGAACACGTGACACTATAAACTATTCGGTAGGTGCTTTTAGAGATTCAACAGACGTAGTGATTGCCGACGTGTTAAAAAAACTACCCGGAATCGAGGTTAAAGAAGACGGCAGAATTGAATATCAGGGGAAAGCTATCAGTAATTTCTATATTGAAAACATGGATATGCTTCATGGGCGCTATGGAATAGCCACCAATAACATGGCGGCTACCGATATTGCCACCGTGCAGGTATTTGAAAACCACCAACCCATTAAAGTGCTCCGGGATGCTGCCTTTTCCAATGATGCAGCCATTAATCTGAAATTAAAAGAAGGGGCAAAAAGAATCTATAGCTTCGTAGCCACCCTTGAAGCCGGAACAGACAATCGATTCCTTTGGAACAACGGGATCACAGGGATGTATTTCAGTAAGACCAGACAACATCTGGCATCATTTAAAACGAATAATACCGGCAATGACCTTGAATCAGAGCTGCGCTCATTTACCAATGAAAGCTCAGTAACGCAAATACCTCTGTCATATATGGTGATGCCATCACCCCCCGATATCAACAAAACACGCTATAATTTCAATGATTCCCGGGCGGGCACATTCAACACCCTTAAAAAGCTGAATAACGACTGCGAATTGACCTTCAACCTGGTTGGCCTTCAAGAGACCGATGACCGGAACAGTCTCACTCGCACAACCTATATCCTCCCGGGAACTGATACCCTCACTATCAGCGAAAGAATGGCTTCGTTCACGAAAAAGCATAAATTAGAAGGTGATGTCGGCATTTTCCGGAATGCAGATTATAGTTACCTGAACACCCAACTTCAATTCTCAGGAAACTGGGAGAAAACAACCGGAACAATTTTGGAGAACAATTCCGTCAATCAATCCTACGACTACAAATCACTTAGCCTTGCCAACATGCTCCACTGGATCAGGCGCCAAAAGGAAAACAATCAAAAGGGGATTGAGTTGAATTCACGTACAATGTTTCAATCACAACCATATCAGCTACAGGTAACGCCGGGTGTTTTTGCTGAGATTCTCAACGACAGCCTTCCTTACCAGTCTGTAGCGCAGGATGTAGTACTGAACACATTCGAGACCCATAACAGCCTTATGTTTTTATCGTCAATAGTTTGGAAGTATGTACATTTCCATCCGGTATTCCTTTTCTCATTAGAGCATCAGACTCTCAACACCCATATTTTAAAATCAGGAAAAGGGGAAAGTTTTTCACGTATAAATGGTGATTCGTTGTCAAACAATCAGGATTGGCTACGATCGAAAGCCGGGGTATCACTTGATGTCAGTTACCGGCGAAGAGACCTAAACATAGGATTATCGACACCAACACAATTTCAATACATAACACTTTCCGGCAGCAGTATGCTCAAACACTCACAGAGCAAAAAGTTGCTTTTTCAACCCTCTTTACAACTACTTTACAACATTGGGCGCAAATGGACAGTCACCGGTACGTGGTTTTACTACAATCAAAACCCGGATTTGCATACCCTGTATTCGGGCTTCATAGTACAAAACTATCGGACACTAAGCCGTTACGAAAACAAACTGACCAACTCACATGGCAATACAGGAAGCCTGAAACTGCTGTATAAAGAGATAATGAAGTTCCTTTTCACCAGCATTGAATTCAGCTATAGCCAATACAACAATGAAGTGATGTATGCCCAGCAGTTTGAAGGATCTGTGTTAAAGACCACCCTGATAGAGATAGACAATTCGGGTGATTTTCTGTCAGTCACGGGGAGGGTTAGTAAGGGATTCGACTGGAAGAAGCTGCTGTTCACAATCGAAGGTTCATGGAACAGAGGGAACACTCCCCAATTACGTCAGGGAACCCTTATTGAGTATGTAAACAAGGGTGTAAATGCCAACATAACCGTTTCGGTGGCCGCTACAGAATCAATTCTCCTTTCGAATAAATGCAGTTGGGGGCAGGTAACAGGAAGCACGGGAACAGGTGTAAGCCTGCCCTCTATCAGTAATCTTGAAAATAAAGCTTCTTTGGATATAACCCTTCCCGCCGACATCATTTTGACTACAGCCATTGAATACTATGATTCCCGGACAGGTTCTGTCATTCAGAATTTCTGCCTGATTGATGCAGGAATAACCCATACTTGGAAACGCGTAAGATTTAGTCTCAACTGGACCAACATGCTGAACACGAAAAACTATGTTTACTCATACTACAGCAATCTTAATAGTTATTATTCAGAATATACTATCAGACCCTCGGCCGTGATGCTGAAAACACAGTTTAAACTCTATTGAATATGGAACAATTACTAAAGTATATTTCTATATGGTTTTTATGCAAGAACAATCTGGCCTGAAAAGCCTTTGCCAGTTTGGTAATGTGGCTGGCAAAGGCAAAGGGTCGTGATGCCCGAATGTTGAATAATCACATTACCGATATAAAACCAGTTCATTATTTTATACTTTAATTTAAATTTTATCAACATGAAAACTCTGAAATTAAACAGCCTGAACAATAACCAACTCACCAAAGAACAGATGAAATCAGTTGCAGGTGGTGATTGTGTAGTTTGCCAATGCGGCTGCTGCTATTCAACTAGTGGCGGTTCCTCGGTCCAAAGCAATGGAGGTGCCAATTCAAAAGGCGGTTTACATTCAACGGACTGCATGATCAAGCTGACTGTTATAACCTGCAAATAGTGAGCGCCACTGAACTCAAAGGTTGATTGGGTTATTTGTTCGTTTGCATAATTCCATCAACTGAAACTCTTCCAGGCAAGACAGGTGTTATAACCTGTCTTGCTAAATCAATGTTTTATATTGGTTTTATTACTCAATTGATAATATGAATATTAATATTAAGATACTCGGACTGATCCTTATTACAGTATATATATTTACGAATACTGTTGCAGAAGCACAGGTTACGCCACTATCCATTCAGGATTATTCGATACTGGATTCTGCCGGAATGGAGATAAGCTACCGCGTTGAAACAATGAATGATTCTCGCAAACCGGATAAAAAAACACCAGATATTCAAAAACTACTGATTGGTCGAAAGATTTCAAAAATATATAGCTGTACGCTATTCTATTATGACTCGCTTGCTACAGTATTAATAGCGAAGGGGGCTCAAAATTATCCGATATGCCAGAGCCCAGTTATGCCAGTTGAAGTAATCAAAGATTTTTCAAAGAAAACACTCTCCGTAATATACAGAACACTTACTGAAGATTTGTTTCTCTATGAAGAACAACTTCCGGAATTCAACTGGATAATACAACCCGAAAAAAAAACAATCCTGACTCACATGTGTCAGAAAGCCCTGACTAGTTTCAGAGGAAGAAATTATGAAGCATGGTTTGCTCCGGATCTTCCATTCCCGGATGGTCCCTTTAAATTTTCAGGACTTCCAGGCTTAATACTTGAAATAAGGGATACCCAAGGGCATTATAGTTTTCAATGCATAGGAATAAAAAAATTAAAGCCCGCAAAACCTATAGCACTCTATGACTGGCCCTATAACAGAACTACAAGAGAGGAATTAAATGCATTTCTTATCAAAATGCACAATGACCCTTTCGGCTATTTTAAATCGAAAGGACAGACTTTACAGATGATTGAGAATGGAAAAGAAATTAATAAGCCAAAAGATTATTGGCCATATAACCCTGTTGAAACAGAATAGGAATGAAAATCAAAGAATACGTTAATGCCGAAATGGTTAGGAGTAGCCTGGCAAATACCCCACAAATTACATTTGAAGTAACTGATGCCTGCAATCTGGCATGCGTTTACTGCAGTTATGGAGAACTCTATTTTGATTATGACAAAAGGGACAACAAAGTACTTGATGTAGAAAAAGCCAGGAGATTTCTGAATTATGTAGCTGAATTATGGGATTCGCCGCTGAATAAATCGACCCACAATAACCTATACCTGAGTTTCTATGGTGGAGAACCTCTGCTTAATGTTCCGTTCATTGATGAAGTAGTAAGCTTTGCGAATAACATTAAAAGTAAACAGCGTCAGTTTACTTACAGTATGACGACAAACGGCTTATTACTGGATAAATACGTTGATTTTTTAGTAATTAATGACTTCAGCCTTCTCATCAGCCTTGATGGCAATGAATTCAGCCATTCATATCGTGTCAACAAAGATGGGCAAAACAGTTTTAAACATGTTATTGATAATATTGAAATAATCAGACATAAATATCCCGATTATTTTACGAAAAGGGTGAACTTTAACACAGTGCTTCACAATCGCAATTCAGTTAGAGATGTTTATGATTTTTTCAAAAAGAATTACAACAAAATACCCAGCATTGGTGCTTTAAACGATATGGGGATTCGCGAAGAGATGAAGGACGAATTCATGCGAATGTACAGAAACACTACTGATAGCTTAATGCAATCAGAGAACTATAGTGAGCTTGAAACAGAAATGTTTCTTTCAAGTCCCACATATCACTCTGCCACCGTATATCTACTACAGCACTCTGAGTTTAAATATGAAAACTACAATGAACTTCTCTATGGTAAAGTACCTCAGAAAAAGGTTATTCCAACAGGAACATGCCTGCCATTTTCAAAAAAAGTTTTCATAACGGTTAACGGGAAGATTCTTCCTTGTGAAAGGATTGGGCAGCAATTTGCTTTAGGCTGTATTGAAGAAAAGAACATTGATTTGAATTTCGAGGCCATTGCACAAAAGTATAATCATTTCTATTCTAAAACAGATACACTTTGCTCGGAATGCTTCAATTCAAAGGGTTGTGTCCAATGTCTTTATAATCTGGACGACCTTGAAGAAGAAGGAGAACCTGAATGCAAAGGGTTTATGACTCAGGAAAAATTTGATTTATTCAGAAATTCTCAACTAAATTTTCTGGCACGCCATCCTGAAGCTTATTCCAAAATAATGAATGATGTAATTTATCGCTAACTCTGAATTCTATGCCTGACAAAATGAAAAAGTACTGGTTCTATTTATCAAAGGATGTGTTTATCTCCTTCGATAAACAACATAGAATGTTGCTATACAGCACAAAGAGCGGCAACTATTTAATTTCTTCGGGAATCTTATGTGTGGAATTAGTCAAAGAGGTCTATGACCCGAAAAACTTAGGTGTTGTTGAATTAAACACCAAATACCTAACAAATAATGAGAGCAATGATTTTATAGAAGAAATACAAAGGCTGAAACTAGGCGATAAAATGGTTAAAATACCAGATCAGCCGAAACCAATTAATTTGCTTCCAATTTTGAATTTGCAGAATGATGTGGAAAAATTGCTGATTAATGGGGAGCAATTTTTAATCGGAGAAGGGATAAGCGAATATCTTACATGTATAAATATATACATAAACAGCAACTGCAGTCAAAAGTGCCGGTTATGCCACCACTATTACCTACAGACAAGATCGTGCAGCAAATCCGAACCGGATGTTACCTTACCCTTAATGACTATCGGGCAAATTCTCTCACAGGCAAGTGTTACACAAACCAGACATATTAACATTTTAGGAGGAAATATATTGCTTTACCCGGAATGGAATGAACTTATGCAATTGTTCAAATCATCCAACTTTGAGTACCATTTATGGATTAATTATCAAAACATCAATAGCACAGAGAAATTAAAACATTTACCCTTTCAGAAAGAGCTGTTAATAACCTTTCCATTCAAGGAGGCTATGGTATGTGAACTAATCTCCCTTTGCGAAACAGATAATAATATCACACTTAACTTCCTTATCGAAGATATCTCACAACTAGTTACAGTTAACAAATTGTTAGCCGGGAATTCGAGAATCAGAGCCAATATTATACCAATATTCAATGGTGAAAATCGCGGTTTTTTTGAGCAGAATGTGTTTTTAAACCTTGAAGATATCCTTGCGGAGAAGCAAGAAATGCGGAACATCTTCTGCAATCAGAAGCTTAACGCGAATTACTTTGGAGGGCTGAATATCTTAGCAGATGGCTCAGTAAAAGCCAGCATGAATACTACTCCTGTCGGTAGATTTCCTAAAAACTCTCTTCTTGAACTGGTATACAATGAACTAATTCAGAATACAGCATGGCGGAAAGTCCGTGACAACGAAACATGCCGAGGCTGTTTATTTCAGTACCTATGCCCACCTCCGGGAAATTATGAGCATTCTTTAGGAAAACCTGATATGTGTAATGTAGAATCCTGACATGCCAAAACCTTTTCCTCTATACCATCAGCTTGACTCACGTGATTGCGGACCTGCCTGCCTCCGCATGATCGCCCGCCATTACGGAAAAAATTATAGCCTGCAAAAGCTCCGGGAAATGTGCTTCATAAATCGGAACGGAGTATCACTTCTGGGAATTTGTGAAGCAGCCGAACATCTGGGCTTTCGTACACTAGGTGCGAGATTAAGTTGGGAGCAGTTGTCTTCAGAAGCACCACTCCCATGCATCATCCATTGGAGGCAGAACCACTTTGTGATAGTGTATAAAATATCAGTTAAAAGAGCCCAAACTATTATCTGGGTGGCAGACCCTGCTCACGGACTGATTAAATACTCCCTGAAAGAGTTTACCAGGAACTGGATTAGCCATCAAAACGATGGGGAGGCCAAAGGAATCGCTTTATTGTTAGAACCCTCACCCGAGTTCTATAAACAAGAGGATGAGAAACAGGACAAGTCAACCATCCGGTTCATGTTTAAATACCTTCGCCCTCACCGAAGTTTTCTAGTGCAGGTTATGATGGCTATGCTACTGGGAAGTCTATTGCTGCTTCTTGCTCCTTTTCTTACGCAATCAGTAGTAGACAAAGGAATCGGCAATCAGGATCTGGGCTTTGTAACTATAATCCTTATCGCTCAGTTGGTACTAATGGTTAGCCGTACTTCAGTAGACTTTATCAGAACATGGTTATTGCTTCACATAAGCACTCGCATCAATGTGTCATTGATATCGGACTTTTTAATTAAGCTCATGAAGCTACCAATTGGATTTTTCGATTCAAAGATGATAGGCGATATCATGCAACGCATTGATGATCACTCACGTATTCAGAGTTTCCTGACCGGCTCATCCATCAACATTCTTTTTTCGATGGTAAACCTGATCATTTTCGGGATAGTACTATCTATTTATAGCCTGACGATCACAGGGGTATTTGTAGTTGGGAGCATTATCTATTTTATATGGGTATGGGCATTTTTAAAAAAGCGCAGAGAAATAGATTTCAAGCGATTTGCACAAATGGCCAATAACCAAAGCAACCTCTTTCAGTTAATTACCGGGATGCAGGAAATAAAGCTCAATAACTGCGAACGGCAAAAACGATGGAAATGGGAACGTATACAAGCCAGATTGTTCAAAGTAAATATTCAGGGGCTTGCATTAAATCAGTGGCAGCAGGTTGGTGCAATGTTTTTCAATGAAAGCAAAAATATAGTCATTACTTTCCTTTCCGCCTCAGCCGTGATCAAAGGTGACATGACACTTGGAATGCTTATGAGCGTACAATACATAATAGGACAGTTAAATGCCCCCATCGAACAAATGATTGGCTTTATGCAGGCTGCCCAGGACGCTAAAATAAGCATAGAACGTTTGGGTGAAATACACAACAAAATAGACGAAGAATCTGCAGATATTAATAAAATAACCCAATTACCCCAAAACCGGGATATTAAAATCAACGATCTTTGGTTCCAATATGATGGACCACATAGTGATATGGTCCTTAAAAACATCAACCTGACCATACCCCAAGGGAAAACAACAGCAATTGTAGGGGCCAGTGGCAGTGGGAAAACAACCTTGATAAAACTGCTCTTGGGTTTTTATAATCCCGTAAAAGGAGAAATAAAAGCAGGAGGAGCACTATTGAAGAATTATAATTGCAATTTTTGGCGCTCACAATGCGGAGCAGTGATGCAGGACGGTTTCATTTTTTCTGATACTATTACTGAAAACATCGCTCCCGGCGATGAAAATATCAGTACATCAAAACTCCGGCAGGCAGTCCATGTTGCCAATATTTTTGACTTTATTGACAAGCTACCGTTGGGTTTCAATACCATAATCGGACAGGAGGGTTGCGGGATCAGTCAGGGACAACGTCAAAGACTACTTATCGCAAGAGCTGTGTACAAAAACCCCGAATACATCTTTTTCGATGAAGCCACAAATTCACTCGATGCAAATAATGAGCGAATAATAATGAAAAACCTTGAAGAATTTTTCAAGACGGGAAGGCCAAAAACAGTTGTAGTAGTAGCCCATCGTCTTAGTACAGTGAAGAATGCCGATCAGATTGTTGTGCTTGAGAAGGGTGAGATAGTTGAAATGGGGACGCACGAAGAATTGACAAGGAAAAAAGGGTACTATTATGAGTTGGTTAAGAATCAACTGGAACTTGGAACCTAATGGCTAAAGAGAATAACGAAAGAAGCATTGAAATCCAAAGCGAAAGCATGGATGACATAATGGGAAAGCAACCTACCTGGATTCTTCGCAGAGGAATAACAGTATTTTGCATGGTCATTGTTGCATTGCTTATTGGAACCTGGCTTATCCATTATCCAGATACTGTCACTGTGCCGGTAATCATCACCAGTACTAATCCACCTATTGAATTCATCGCTCCGTCAGGTGGCCGAATACAGTCTTTTTTGGTGAAGAATCAACAAAAAGTAGAACCAGGCGATTACCTGGTCATTCTGGAAAACCCAGTGAACACTTACTCCATAAAACGTCTCCACTCTTTAATTCATTTGCTTGATTCATCACTAAAATTCCAAATAGAACCTGGTTTATATGATGCTAATATTTCCAATTTAGGCGTTTTAGAACAACCATATAACAGGCTAATCCAGTCAGTAAAAAAGTATCGCCTCTTTTGCTCAACTTCTTTTGAAAATGAGATGATTAAAAATCTCAATCGACAAATAAAATTACTAGATTCTCAACTAATAAAACTAAAAAGCAAAGCTTCAATTGACTCTTTTAACCTCACCCTTTCACAAATTACAGGTGATTATGATTCGCTGCGGCTAACTTTGAAAGAAAACTCGCCGGATGAATTTGACAAAGCAGGAGAGCAATTATTGAATAATAAACAAACCTCAATAAACAAAGAAACAGTATTGTCTGTAATCAGGATAGAGATCGCTAGACTGGAACAACATATTTGGGAAAGCAGAATGACAGAGAAAAAAGAAGAGCAGGATTTACTTGATAAAACTAACGAGGCCGCTAAAGACCTAATAAAACAATTCGAAATATGGGAGAAAACCTACGTACTTAAAAGCTCTTCAACTGGTACTGTTTTGGTCTGGAAAAATTGGAGCTCAGGCCAATCAGTAGAAGCCGGGGAAATAGTTTTGTCTATTAAACCGGAAAAAGCCGAACGTGTTTTTGGAAAAGCGACCATTGCCATAGAAAATCCAGGGAGGATTAAAGTCAACCAGAAGGTATTGATCAAATTGCAAAGTTTTCCATATCCGGAATTTGGAGTACTGACAGGAAAAATCCGGTCTATTTCAGGAACATCAGCTAATGGTAAATGCATTCTTGAAATAGATCTTACCAAAGGATTAAGTACCAATTATAACAGACAACTTCCTTTAACGTATGGCATGACAGGGACAGCCGAAATCATAACCGAAGACAAGCGGTTACTGGAAAGACTCATTGCACCACTTCGTTAAATCACACAGATAGTACAATTAGACTCACTGACAAACAATAACACTTAGGCTACATATAACTTATTGAGTAATATCAGGGCTCGATTAAGAGAAAATTAGTACCTTTGGTTTATTATTTGCCCCGCCTGACCACAAATGTTAATCCTGCTGAATGGTGCCGGGAAGAAGGCAGCGGAGTTGATTGACATGTTATTTCATCAGAATACTATAACGATTAAACCACGAGCATACAGACAGAAAGCCCGTGAAGACTTTATAAAATCTATCGAGAGACACAAAAAACAGAGAAATCCGGTTAATAAAGTTGTTATACTTGAAAATGATTTTATTCAGTGAACCCTATTAAATAATTCAATGATGACAACAGAAACAGATGATTATCTGGCAACTCATTATGTACAACGCAGCAACTGGCTTCGGGCTGCGGTTCTTGGTGCTAACGATGGTATTTTATCAACGGCAAGCCTGGCCATTGGTGTTGCAGCAGCCAGTAATCTGAGAGAGCCAATAGTAATTGCCACGGTGGCAGGATTGGTTGCCGGAGCTTTATCGATGGCTGCAGGAGAATATGTATCGGTAAGCTCTCAGACAGATGTCGAGAAAGCTGACATCCAACGCGAGAGTGAGGAATTGAAAGATATGCCGGAACTTGAATTACAGCGGTTGGCAGAGATTTACGAGAAAAGAGGACTCAAAAAGCAAACTGCCTTAGCTGTCGCGAAAGAATTAACCGAGCATGACGCCTTAGGCTCCCACATGAGAGATGAGTTGGGCATTAATGAGATAACACAGGCAAAACCAACGCAAGCAGCACTTGCCTCGGGTGCTTCATTTACGGTTGGAGGGCTTCTCCCGCTAATGATCGCTATTTCCCTGCCATTAGCGCGTATTGAATACTATCTTTACGGGTTCGCGATCATTTTTCTTGCTTTGCTTGGAGCGCTGGCAGCAAAAACCGGCGGTTCAAGTATAATTAAAGCTGTCGTTAGAATTACTTTTTGGGGAACTGTTGCGATGGGGCTGACCGCAACAGTGGGCTACTTATTTGGAGTGAACCTCTGAAATCTATGTTAAACTATTCGGAAAACGACCAACCACAAACAGAGATAGCAACAAGCTTATCCCGAAATCGTTTTCTATAGCGTGTTACCGCCTGTCGTATGTCCTGATCAGTTGATTTGCATCAAACACTCCGGGATTGCATAAAGGTTGGATAATTTTATTCACAATATGCTGCTTTCTATCAAATCAGAACTATCTTTGTCTTTCAGGTTGTTAAAAAACTTACAGTTCATTTGTCAACTCATTCATTAACTGACAAATAATCCTGAAGATGCTTAAATTTTAGCAGGCAATCCTGTTGCTTTGGACAATTATGACCTCTGTGTAGCTACCACCACTTAATAATCAATTCAAATTTAAACCCATGATTTCTTTAAGCCACCTTCATCCGATGTTAGTGCATTTTCCAATAGCGTTAATTGCCGTGGGATTTGTTGCCGATTTTGCTTCATTGGTCTTTAAGAAAGAGGCATGTTTATCAAAAACAGGCTTTTACTTACTTATCGCAGGAACGCTCTCTGCAATTTTAGCATTACTGACAGGTCTCTTTTTTACTTCTGAGATGTCAGGTTCTGCCGGGGAAATTCAGGAAACCCACGAATTGTTTGCCTGGGTTACTTTAGGTTTACTCATTGTTACCGCTCTCATCAGGTTATTTTTAACAGTAAAAAAACGGGAAAAATCGAACTTAAAATGGATTGCATTTGTTCTTTATGCACTTGCATCAGTTTCTGTAAGCATAACAGGCTTCTATGGAGGTACCTTGGTTTATAACTACATGATGCCACTTTAATAAATCTAAATAAAAATGAAATCAGTAAATTTAATTTTTGTGTTAGTTATCACAAGTTTGATAGCTTTTACGGGTTGCAATCAACCAAAGCCGGTTAAAACCATCCAAAACCTCAAGGACGGTATCATTGGCGAAACAACAGCAGGCAAGAAGTACGAAGCCTTTGCCCAGAAAGCAAGAGAGGAAGGTTTTGATACGATTGCTAAACTTTTTGATGCCGCCTCAAAAGCGGAATCCATTCACGCCGCAAATCATAAAAAAGTATTGGACGAATTAGGCGAAACCATGGAAGACTTTACCCCTGAATTTGAAGTAAAGACGACTGCCGAGAATCTTCAGGCAGCAATAACCGGGGAATCTTACGAAGTATCAACAATGTACCCTCAGTTTCTGGCAGATGCAAAAGCCGAGAAAGTTGAAAAAGCTGAAAAATCATTTACCTGGGCATTTGATACAGAAAAGAAGCACAATGATTTCTATACTGCTGCGCTGGCTGCCTTAAACACAGGGTCAGAAAGAAATCTACCAGTTGGCTATGCCGTTTGCCCCACTTGTGGCAACACCTATGATATTGCAGGTGTTGATGCCAAATGTGCCTTCTGCCAGACAGATAAAGAAAAGTTTATCACTTTTAACTAAAGCAGGCAATACAATCATTTTGTCCTCAAAAGAAACGCCCATGCTCATAATGAGCATGGGCGTTTCTTTTCATATTTACCCTAATTATCAAAACAACATCGATACGTTACTGATAAAATTGAAAATAACTTAACTTTGCCTCTATACCTGATAAAGTTGTTTAGATCCCTGAATAATTCAACCAGATAAAAATCAACTCTTCCCTTTTTGTATAGATTATCTCCTCCTCTGATTCAGGAATAGTGTAAATGACCATGAGGACTGATATTAAAGCTACCCAAATTGACTAACCTCCAAACTCCATAAGAACCGATGAAAAGGATACTATTATTATTCTCATTAATCAGCATGCTCAGTTGCCAAACCAGCCATGACTGTTCCTACCAGGCCCCTGTTGACCTGTCTGATGGATTGACTGTATCAACACTGGAAGCACATCACTTTAATGTATCTCTGTTCGACAGCATAAATAAGGACATTTGCGAAGGGAAATACGGGAACATTCATGATTTACTGATTATTGCAGATAACGATCTTGTGGTTGAACAATACTACAACGGCAGGGATAAAGATCAGTTACATTTTCTTGCATCAAATACCAAAAGCTTCAATGCAGTTCTGACAGGTATTGCCATCGCTCAGGGAAAAATCAAAGATGTCAACCAAAAGATGTCTGACTACTTTCCGGAATTTGAAGCTATCGAGAAAGATTCTCTGAAGCGACTTATAACCATTCAGCACTTATTAACCATGACATCAGGGTTTAAATGGGATGAATTATCGCTCCCTTTTGATGATCCGGATAACATGGGAGTCAGGACAGACCAATCAGACAATTGGCTAAATGCTTCCCTGTCGCTTAACATGGACACCATGCCAGGTACGGAATACGTCTATTGCGGCCCGAACAGCATAATACTTGGCGAAATCATCAAAAGATCAACAGGACAGGACATCGCGCAATTTGCAGAAGAGAACCTGTTTAAACCTCTAAATATCGACAAGTATGACTGGTTCTCTAAAAACGGTATCTATGAAACAGGAGGAGGACTTAAACTGAAACCCCGGGATATTGCCAAATACGGATTGTTGCATCTCAATAAAGGTAAATGGAACGGAGCCGAGATTGTACCGGCTGATTGGATTGAACAGACATTCGATCCCTTCATAGAAATCAGGCACCCCTTTTACAGTTGTTACCAATGGCAAATGGTCAAGACAGAGTCAGGTTATAATTCCTGGTTCATTCCGGGTAATGGTGGGCAGATTATCGACATTATTCCTGCATTGAATCTGGTAATCGTGATCAATGCCGATAACAGGAACATACCTAAAAATGAGAGAACGCCATTGGAATATCTGGTAAAGGATATTGAAAAATTATTTACTGTATCTGAAAACAGGTAGGTTTTAAGCCAATCATTGCAATTATTTTACAAAAAGGATTGCACAACCTGGTAATTAGCAGAAATTTCTATAATTCGTTAATCAATTCTTTAAGTCTTTCCTCGCGGGACTTTTCTTTAGAACTTTTCAATTTATATTGTAAAAAACCATTAGCTGTTATAATTAAGCTCACTATAAAAGGCAAAAACATACCTGTAATATCTGCAATCGGTTTGTGGTCAACAAAGTATTGGTCAATGATAAAAAAAAGAGTTATAGCTGTAATAACCAACCCGACAATACCCATAATCAAATATTCCGATGAACGATAACTTCTAAACAACAGCTTGCTGTAAGATTTCTCTTCTTCAATCAAATTCTCGAGTTCCCATTTTTTTCTCTGTCTGTCGAGGTTAGTAAAGTCAAAGTTTCTCTTTTCAAGTTCTATTCGGGCAAAGTCTTTTTGCTCTGAATTTAATGAAGTTCGTCCAAGATAAATATTATACAGTTCTCTGTCTGTCTTGTTTTTAAATATTTCCGCCCAGTTGTATTCCATTGATTTATTGTATTTTGAAATTATCACTAATGGTAGCAATATGACCAGAGAGTGATTGCGGAGAGCGATACTATCATGATACGCTAAGTTTGAAGACAATCATGAGTTTCGCATACCATAAAAGCCCTTATTGGCTATATTGTGCATTGGCGCCCGTAATTATTTTAATCTGTATCCAATTGTCAAATTTAATGTAAAAGTATTTACTGTCACCTCTCCATTGTTTCCGGTACTTTCGATCGACCAATCAGCAATTTTTGTGAAATCCAAATAGTAATCAGCCCGTAATCCGAATTGAAGATTTGAAATGTCGTATTTCAATCCTCCACCAAATATTAATCCAACCGAAATACTTTTTAATTCATCGATATCTTCAAGACTGTACAAATGACTGCTATGACTCACTAAATAATCAAAACGAGGGCCAAAACTTATAAATGGTGTAACCGTCTCTTTAATCCTGTATTTCAATTCAATCATGGTATTAATTGACAAATAATCCAAAGTCGGCTTTTCAGTAATTGTCTGGCCGGTTAACTCTCCATATTGGTCAACGAGCGCAATCTCACCTTTGCCCCCTTTTCTGATCATCCCAATGTTTGTTGATAAGTTATAATATTGCTTATCAAGGTAATCTACTCCGGCAAAGATTGAATACCCAATCATTGTTTCATTGTAAAAGGAATTAGTAATCATTCCCTTCATCTGCCAATCAAGTTTGGAAACTGATGTTCCTCCCTGAATTTTAATGGTTTGTCCATTTGAGAGGATTGCAATTATCAATCCGATTAGTAATAATCCGGTCTTTTTCATTTTTTATCGTTTATTAAATGTAGGTTGCGTTTCAGTTATTATTGGCACCATCGATGAGTGTATGCAAATTAGGCAATGGCGGACCTTAAACCTATCAAACCGTTTAGAAGTTTAAGCGGACTACAAACCTTGATATTTACTACATCGCCTGCCATTACTTACACAATGTGTTAAACTAAATCCCACCAGCGCAGGATAACTTTTCGAAAATACCTGATTCTTTTCATTATTTAGATATTATTCCCAGAAAAAACACAGAAAAGAAAAAGAAATCGGGTTTTACGCTTGCTGAACAGGCCTTACAATTGCTTAATCCCTTTCTAAAATGCTGCCTGGTTTTTGAGGAGAGGGAAAACTAAACCTTCAGGTCACTCAAAAAGGTCAAAAACATTCATTTACAACACTATTCTATCAGAATCAGAAAGCTTTAGTTACCTTAAATTCAGTAATACCTCCAACCACGACAGCCTATTTTCATTTGAACTATTTCAATAACTGCCGGTAAGTTCATAGCCTGTTAAGGGGTGTAGTTCAACCTGTACTCCTCGCCGGGTATTGCAGGCCGCTCAAAGTCCTATTTATTAGGTACTGGCAGTTTTTATTTTCAATCAGTTTATATATCTTGTTTGTGCAGTCTTTCAATCCATCGTTGTAGCGGGACGGGTGAAAAGGCTCTTCGGCTATATTTGGTTGTAGAGGTGGCTTTGTGGGATTTACCAAAGTGCCTTGCAGCGAAGAGACGGTACGCGTTGGGAATTTAGAACAACCTATATTGAGAAATTGGCTTTGGATGAAAAGTCCCAATAATTACGAATGGATTTCTACCTATAAAGTGATGTTGTTTAGTTGTTCCTAAGAAAAAATGCAAATCCTTTGTTTTTGCAAAATTATCAAAGTATTTTTTCCTAACATCATGACAAGCTTTTACCTCATCACCATCATGTCTTCGAAGGTTGTTCCAGTATAATTGACCCGTCTCCCAATCTTCAATCATTATCTTTCTCTTCACTCCATCATCAGATTTGAAAACATAACTAAATTTGTATGGTAACTTTTTTACTACTTCAAAGTTATTGTTTTTATCTGCTTCAAATAGATGAAGTTGTTGAAATTGAGCAAGTTTATCTGATGGCCATTCTCGTTCCTTTTCTTCCTCGTAAACAAAATCCAGAATTTCTGAAGGTTTAAATACAGCTAGCGAGGTGCAAATATTTTTGTCTTTTGCTTCTTCTATTAGTTTATTGAGATTAGTGTGAACCTTTTTTAATACTATTTTCCTTCTCTCTTCCCATATGTCTCCATCTGGTTTAATTTCTCCAACTTTCCCGATTGGTGTCTCATGAGAAACAGGTCTGTAACTCTCGGGCCGAAAATCACTTTCATTTTTTACTAAATCTAATTCTATCCATTCATATTTGGAGTATTGCTGGCTATATGCTTTTTTCCGAAATTGAATAGGATAAATCCTAATCCAGGTACCATCCTCAAGAAATCCAGCAGTACAAACCAATTCTTCATATTTCTTAGAAATCGCCGGATATGTTTTAACTGTGATGAGTACTTTGGTTTTTGCCATTAAATATGTCTGATTTCAAATTTATTATCATCAAACGATCCAAGAGCTTCTGCTAAATGCTTTCTGTGACATTGGTAAATATTTGCCTCGAAACAGGTTAGAGCAATACGCTTTTTACTACTTAATAATTCAAGCAATTCTTTTTGTTCGTCAAGCTTGTTTGGCAAAATACTTTCTTTATAGTACACAAAAAGTCTATCATAATCAGCTTGAGTATTTAATGCTTGTCTTTTATCATTTTCAATTCCAACTCCAGGTATATGTCTATATTCTACATTAACTCCCTGACAAGCTTTTATAAGTTGATTTTTACTAAAGCCAAATTTCATACTAAACGGATTCTTACGAACATCGCAAAGAACTTTGATGTCATTAACAATCAATTTATTAATATATTGCTCCAACGTAATACCTTCATAACCAATTGTGAATAACACAGTCTCATCTTTACGAGGTCGTTGACTTTCAACTTTTTTTAATTCATCCTTCGTTAGGAATCTTTCTGCAATAGTACTATTAATAGCAAAGTAGGGGTAATTAATGTATGTTAAGGTTATCAACTCATCACTGCTCAAATTTCCATATTGTGACTTAATAAACCTTAAAGCAACTTTATCATTTGCTTTCAATTGTAAATAATAGTCATTTTCATCAGTTTTCTCCCAGCTCTCATCAGTTTCTTTGACCTGGTCATATTTAGTTAATGTCTTCAAATCAGCATTTGCTTGAAAAGAAAAGCAACCGAATCTATATGGTACAAAATGAAATACCACACTCTCTTGTTGCCTTACAAAAAGGAACAACAACTTCTGTAAGCTAATTTTGTCAAGCCTTCCACCAAATTGGTCTAATAAAGCCAATAATATCTTTCTCCTGTAATACATCAAACAAAGATACTACTTGCATATAGTATCTTTAAGAAATTTTTGAACTATTTAATAATTAACTCATTTTCAACAAATCACGCTTCGATGAAATTATTAAAGTGTTGGCGAGCAAGTATGTGGTAGCAAAGTGACGTTGTGGGACAGGCTGGAACACTCTCGCTTTAGATATTGTCTATTACTTATCATTTAACCAGCCAAGCGTTCTGGTTGAATGGTCTTCTCCGCATGTGTCTGACAGAAAACTATTTGTGACGTAGCCGATTACGGACTGGTTTCTACCAAACCGAGATAAAGTAACTATGTGAAAATATCTACAACTATACATAGAACTGGCTATGACCTTTACAGATTGTTAGGTGTATGTACTATTTCAGTTATCTAATATAACCCCAATTATTTAAAAAAAAGTCGCGAGTGTTACTTATAGTCTTTGGCTTATAGTCTACATTTATAAATCTTTGCAATATGGATGTAAAATCTAAAATCGGTATAAGAATTAAAGAACTTAGAGAACAGAAAAATATGTCTCAAAAGGATTTAGCATATTCTGCTGATATAGATAGAAGTTATATTGCAAGTGTTGAAAACGGTCAAAGAAATATTTCCATTGTAAACATTGAAAAAGTATCGACTGCACTTGGTGTTACCATTAAGGAATTTTTTAATAATGGCAAATTTGATAACAATTCAACGGGCAGTTGATAATTTCAAAGAATTAATTGAGACTTCAATTCTCCAAGGTGGAATCAAAGCCAAAGAGGCAATGATTAGGTCATCAAGACCGATTAATAACATTCACGAAGCAGTTAAGGCAGATTTAATTCGAAAAGGAATTTCACCTGCAAGAATATACCCACCACTCGGCGAAACTACACCCGAATTAAAACTAGCAGGTTTTATTAAACAAAAGTATCAAGATGTATCTGTTTCTCCTGAAGGGCAAGTACCCGAAGAAGAAATAATGACAGAAGGTATCTTACGTGAAGCAACTGACTATTATGGTAAAGACTATACGGAAAGGACAATTTCTATCAATGTTAGAAGTCAAATGAGTTCTTTGGCCAAAAATTTCGATACTCTTTATGAAAGGACTATTGCCGAAGCTCAGAACCTGCATGTAAGATGCCCAAAAATGGTTTTAGGTGAAGTCTATATGATTCCAGTAAAAGAGTATGATGCCTCGGTAATTGACAATAATGAAATTGCTTTTATTGACCGAATTGGTGCTGTTGAAAAATACATTAAGTCATTCCAAGCAATAAATGGACGACCAGACTACCAAAGAGAAGATTACAAATATGAAAGAGTTTGTTTGCTCCTTGTAGATTTTCAACAATCACCTGCAAAAATTTACAGAACAAACCAAGAGCTTTATGATGATGGTTTGCTTAAAAGAAATTCTGATGCCAGTATAGAAGAATTATCGTGGGAAAGTTTTACTGATTCAATTATTAATTCTTATAATAATAGATTTAATGGCTAATAAAATTTTAAATCATACTGGAATACCATTTACGCCTAAAACAATTCAAGCTGCAGTTAACAATATTAAGCAGGTTTATGAATCAGCAATTTTAAATGGTACTAGAAGAAATATTATCAGGTCAAGTGCATTGATTAAGAATATTCATAATGCAGTAAAAACAGATTTAATAGATACGAATATTCACCCAAGCTTAATAAACCCAAGTCCTGATTATTTGCAGCGATTGATAAGTCCAAATCAACCTGCATACAATAGAGCAAGAGTTTTAGGAGATAAAGAACTTAAGATTGCAGGTTTTCTTAAAACTAAAACTCAAGATATTTCGGTAATCCCTGATAATATTCCAATTTCTCCAACAACAATGAATGTCAATTCTGGAATGAATGGATATATTGATATTTACGGGGAAACATTCACGGAGTCCATTTTAAGCATAAATGTTAGGAGCCAGCTAAGTAGCGTTAATAAGAACTTTGATACACTTTATGAACGTACTTTTGCTGAATCTTTAAACTTGCATCTTAGAGTACCGAATATGGTGCTCGGAGAAGTTTATTTAATTCCAGTTAAAGAATATATTGATGGGAATGTAATTGGTTTTAATGCTATTGATATTGGGAAATATATAGAGAATTTTCAAGCAATTAATATGAGAATAAACAAAAATGATGAAAAGTTTAAATATGAAAGGTGTTGTCTGTTAATTGTGGATTTCGATAGACCTGTACCTAAAATTTATAATACAGCTAATGAATTAATCCAAGATGGATTTCTACCTGTTGGTTCAGCTTGTTCAATGACCAATTTGGATTACGCGAACTTTGTAAATGATATAATGCAAATTTATTCTACAAGATTTCCAGCTAATATATTAACCTGATATTTTGTTATAAGAAATTCATCAATTTCTACCTTGTTATTTAAATTTTTAAGCAACTCGATTTCTTCTTTTGAAAAATCGGGGATTGTAAATTTTTCAATGAAGTTCTTTTGATAGCACGGAAAACCACCCTGAATAGAAACACTGGTTTTACTAATATAATAGTCCATTACTATGGAGTTGAGTATTTTTTGTGCAACCAAAATGTTTTCTTCTTTTGATATTTCGTGTGTATCATCATCAAATAAAGACATTGATTTTGAATTATCCTTGTCAAAATAAATTCCGTAACCATTGGTATAATAAGCATCTTCTTCCGGCACAAACAGAAATCGTGGATGTTTACTAAAAGTTGGATTAAGTATTTTTTTACCGAATCTTGTAATTCCTTGTGTTCTACCCCAAACATAAAATGGAGAATAATTACTTTTCCCTTTATCTCTGGTTTCCAACGTTTCCTTTTCTGATAGAAGATACTCATAACACTTGGGATATTTGATTTGAAATTCTTCTTCGGAAATTGGAGATGCATTTTTTAAGTCGGTAAAATAAGGTGTAATTATTCTCAATGTATTTCGCTCAATATCATTTTGGTTTTTGAATTGAGAAATTTTATATACAGGTTTTGTTATTTCCCTCTCGATATAAAAGGTACCTTTTTCAGTATTTTTAATTAAATAACCATTTTCTTCATTTGCAGAATCAACAAAAAAAATTTCATCTTTCAGAGTAGCAATTCCAACAGCGATATTAAATAAATTCTTAATTGGAGTACCAATATTCTCAATTATCCGAATATTGTCCTGTTCAGCAGTTTTAAGCAACCGCCACTTTTTTACATCCAGTTGTTTCAAATAATTTGGAGAACCATTTGCCGTTTTCAAAAATTCTTGACAAGTTTGCTTATCTCCAATTTTATCAAATAGAACTGCGTCATTCTCCTTTTTACTAGCAAATGTGATTGCTGTGTAAGTTTGGGCATCAAATACTTTTTTGTGCCTAAAATCTACAACTCTAGTTAAACACTTAGTCTTTAGAAAATATTGGCGGAGTGATAAACCAGCTAAAGAGGTGAAATAATTGTTAGGAGTTATATAACCAAGTTTCCCGTTAGATGCTAATAGTTTGTATCCTAACTCAAAAAAAGCAAAATACAAATTGAATGTTCCATATTCAATCGTTTGCCATTTATTAGCCAAATATTGTCGGTTTTCATCGCTCAGATCTTGGTATTTTACATACGGCGGATTTCCAACAACAATTTCATATTTATTAGCCCAGTTTGCTTTTAAACTATCTTGGCTAAATAAATTAAAATCAGATTCTTCAATCACTTCATTGTTTTGAAGTCCCAACAAACTTAAAATTGTTTTCGAGCGATTTATATTGTAGTCAAGTATATCAGAGCCGAAAATATTTTCTTTGATTATTTTTTTTATCGGTTTACAGTAATTCTTTTGATAATATTCCGCAAGTCCAATTAAAAATGCTCCGCAACCACAACTCGGGTCAAGGCATTTATCTTCTTCTTTTGGAGCAACTTCACTAATTATATAATCTACTATATATGTTGGTGTAAAAAATGCACCATTTACTTTTCTGTCTGTTTTTGGAATTAACAATTCTAAGTAATTTTCTAACTGTTTTAAATCACTTATTTCCAATGCAGATAGTTTTAGATAAACATCTGCCTGAGGTTTAAAATCATTTAGTAATTCTTTAATAATTGGACTTTTTTCAAAGTCAAGATTATTACTTTGAATGAATGAATAAACAAGGTGTTTCTCAATAATGTCAATGTCTTGAGTTTTTAGAATGTCGTTTATGATACCTTTGTTTATCACCTTCTCTTGTGTTGATTATAAGCAACAAAATTAATCTAAATTCTTGCGGTTTGCAAATAAACTTTTAAACAAATTTTTCTTGATAGAGATGAACTTGGGAGCAAGGATTTTAGCATTACGCCTAATGGTCGCTGCTATGCGCCTGTAGGGGATTGCGAAGCGTGTCTGTATCCCATGAGTAGAAACTCCGATACCTGAACCAAGGCTTGAAAACCGCTGAAACCCATATAAATTTTTCATATTCTGATGTACTTTTTGATTTTATCAAAATGGCAAATCACCCTTATAATCTGTAGATCTTTCAACAGAATCAAGTCTTTGCTATAAATTGTTTATTATAATTTACTTTTTATCAGAGGATACAGATTTAACCAGCTTAATAAAATCCTTTAATGTTTATAACGAAAACTCTACATATATTAAATAGTCGTGAAGGATTTACTCCCCTCTCCCCTTAACCCATCCTGGTTTAATCAGCTCCCATGTTTTTCGTTTCCAAATATTAGACATCCTTTCCAAAATATGAGTGCATTATTACACTTAAATCCTCCTCTTCGTCGGGATGTTTTCAATTTTTTATAAACTTTTTTAGTAACACGCTATCACAAAAATACATTTTTTAATCAATTGATTATATGTTATTTACAGGTCGAAAATACACGTGAGAGGGGACAAAGATGGGTCAAAGTTAGGTCAAAGATAGGTTTTTCTTATGTATCGCCTATGGCTGTAGTAATTATGGAGTATATTTTATATGAAGGAAAGATAACTATATGTAATTTTTGGCACAGTATTTGTCAAGCCTGGCAGCCCGTCTTTTCAGGGATAGAAAGGGAGAGGCATTATCCTGCCAACACCTCATAACCTTCCCCGGAAATACGCCCGGTTTACAGTAACACCGTGCTCTTCCGCCCTGTGATCACCGGCAGGGTTGCACGCGTTTTCAAGCGTTCCGGGTTGTGCCCGGATCACGACAATAAACAGGATACAAACCGGGTTACCACAGTACACAATTTACTGCTATCAGACCGTTATTGATACTATATGAAAGATAAACCACATTTTTACTGGAAAGCATACTGTAATAAAGAGAGGCATGTTGCTATCCACCAAATAGAAAGCATCGTTAACCAATACGGGTTTATTACAGATTTCCACATGTTCTCTGATATGGAGCTCAATCTGAAAATTGAGATCGCGGAAAACAAAATTACCAGGCTGTATGAGGCCTTAAATGAGTACATGGAAACCGGGAAATACACCGACAACGGTACTCAGTCAACAACAGAGCGCCTGATTATGCTCAACATAACCTTCACGGGGAGCACTGGTAATTTGAAAATAGAAATTCCCGATGTTCCGGGCTAAAGCCTGAATCGTGGCGGAAGCAGATAAAAAGAATAGCCGTAGTCTGACGATTACGGCTATTCTTTTTACGCAAGGTTAAGCAGATATTTACATATCAACTTTGATAAGGTTCTTAAGGTGTTCCTGTTCTGCCGTTACTTTCTGGGTATTCCCAAATACACAGACGGCTCCCTGCTCCATGATTTTGTCAATCATATCGGCATAAGGAACAATATCGGCAACAGTAGTACGAAGGATTGCATTTCGTTCTTCCTGAATATCTGATTGTTTCCTGTTGAACAGGTACATATCGAAAGCTCTTGTCCCGCGTTGAGAGGCCGTGAGCGGCATATCAAGGGAAGCGATGGTCCCGATGATATAACGTGTAAAACGAAGGTCATCCACTTTCAGGTTCTTGAGGAAATCACCAGTCTTCTGGTAAGTTTCGATGGTCTTGTTCAGGCCGGGATCGCGATAGGAATTAAATGTAAAGGTCCCGTCGGCGCTCAGGCGGCAGTATCCGCCATACGCTCCGCCAATGACCCTGATCTGGTTATGGAGCCATTCTGAAGAGATTACCTGGCTCAGTACCCGCATGTTCCCATTCCATTTGTAACCCAATTGCCTGAAGTTGAAGCCGGCTATCACGTACTGAACTTTTGAGGCGGCAAGAATTCCTTCGTTCTTCACTTCAGGTTTCAGGTTCCATGTCTGATATTCAACCTTACGCTGTGGCAATTGCTGCGCAAATTCAGACATCCGGTTGTTGAACTCCGGCAGATCTTTCTCCTCGCAGGTAATGTTGACCATCAGGTTATCGCGCGAGAACAACTGGTCGGCTACAGCCTTCAGGTTCATGGTAATGTCGTTGACACCCTCATGGAAATTATCGTTGAGTTTTGTGATAAACCAGTAATAGTCCAACCCGGAAGTAATCTGATTGAAAACCCCTTCCCTGCTGAAATAGGAAGGTAATCTGGAAGCTGCAACATCAAAACCATCCTGATTCATGGATGACTGTAACTGCGAACAGCGACGGCTTATCAGTTCATGTAACCGGGCAGTATCATCCATGAGGCTTCTCAACAACACCTCACCGGTTAGTTCGAACATTGCAGGGGCCTTATCCTTCATCACTTTGGTAGTGATGCAAAACTTCGGCCTCAGATTATTATCATCAAAATCGGGAGTGTAGGTCTGGATGGAAGTATAGAATCCGCCGGTATTTACATTGAAGGCATGGTTCAGCTTTCCGTATGAATAATTTTTAGTGCTCATAGCGCCAAGGAGGTCAGACAGCAAGGCAGCATAAGGCAGTTGCTGCTCTGTCAGTGTACGCATATCAAACAGTAAACGTGTATAGAGAATACCGTTGGTAAATTCCTTTCTGTAAAGCACAGGAGTCTTCTTTACATCCATAACCCCGCAATCGTAGAAAGCTGCTTTTGGGCTGATATCACTCAAGGAGAGCATGGGTATGGTTGCGACGGCTTCAGGAGAGTCTTCAGCATTCTGGTATTCGATAAGGCTTTTGGTATCGGCAATCATCTTGTCGGTTTCTTCCGGAGAAAGAGAAGCCTTATAATCGGCCAGAGCCTTTACATTAGCTGCGTTTCTTTCGGCATCCAATCCTTCCTGAGGCTTCACAACCAGGAGTAAGGCATGCGGGTTGGTCAGCATCCCGTCTTGTATAATCTTCTCCAGATAATTCTTTTTAAGAGCCTCTTTGAGCGACGAAAGCATTTTTTCATATTCAAGTCCGGAGAAAGGATCATTGTCAAAGAACCAGCCGCTAATGTTCTGATTCATGTAATTAATCCCCTTCTGGGCACTGTTGCCTTCGCGTAAACTAAACTCGAGGCGGCTCAATACCCCCTCCACTTCAGATTTATCAACACCATTGTCGACCAGCGATTTAAGTCCATCCATCACGATAGAAGCAAACTTCTCCTTATCGGAAGGTTCAGCATTCAAAACAGTAATTGTAAAGACATTCTGTTTATAATTGCTCACGCTCGCGTATACATCTTTTCCGATACCAGCCTTCTGGAATGCAAGCCTGAGCGGTGCGGACTCCTGGTTTACCAGCACTTCGGCCAGGATATCAAGAGCCATCGATAGTGTATAATCGGTATTATGGCCAATAACAAACGACTTTGAAAGAAAGGTCTTGCCTTTGGTTTCCCCCTCTAATACAGGGTAAGTCGATGTTACTTCCTTAGGAGCTTTAAAAGCAGCCTGATCTTCAATGTTGGCCCTGAATCCTCCCCGGGTAAATTTCGAGAGATAGTTTTTATCAATAAATTCAAGCTCTTTATCAGTCGGGGCATTTCCATACAGGAAGATATAGCTGTTTTCAGGGTGATAGAACTTCTTATGGAAAGCTACAAACTCTTCCTGGGTAAGTGTAGGAATTGCAGAAGGCAATCCACCCGATTCCCAGCCATATACATTGTCAGGAAACAGATTTTTCAGCAGCTGGTAGCGGACTTCCCGCTGAGGATTTGAGTAGGCGCCTTTCATCTCATTATAAACTACTCCCTTATATACTACAGGTGATTCCTTATCGGTAAGTTCGTAATGCCACCCCTCCTGTTTCAGGATACGGGGATCGGTGTACAGCATCGGGAAAAACACTGCATCGAGATAGACATTCATGAGGTTGAAGTAATCTTTCTCATTCATGCTGGCAACCGGATAGGCAGTGGCATCGCGGCCGGTCATGGCATTCAGAAAGGTCTTAAGCGAACCCTTTGAGAGAATGTCGAACGGGCTCTTGGCAGGAAAATTAACCGAGCCGTTTAAAACCGAATGCTCCATAATATGGGCAACGCCATTGTCGGAAGAAGGAACCGTTTTAAAGGTGATGCCAAATGTCTTGTTTTCATCATCGGCCTCAATTTTCATCAGGCGGGCACCACTCTTGATGTGTTCATAATAGAGGCAGTTGGCATTAACCTCTTTTACAAAACGTTTTTCAATCAGCCTGAAGCCATGGATATTCTCCTGCGCGAAGCTGTTAAGTGAATTAAATGCCATTACAGGAATCAGCAACAGCAACAAACCGGCAGACTTGACAGCCGGAAGATGGGACGATAATTCTTTGATCATGGATTGAATGATTAGTCATGTATAACCGGGAAATGGAAACCGAGCGCTTCTCAAACCTCATGCCATGAATGTATGTTGCTATATTAAAATACTTTACCAACGAAGACAATAATCATGATGTCCGGTTTGCTTTTAAGACCGTTCAGTATCGAACAGACTGTTCGGTGTTTCTTACCTGATCATATTCATATTAACCGACAAATATAGCAAAGAGCAACCAATGATGCAATTTGATTAAATTTGCTGAGGCGATCACAGAGGAAGACCCGCTGCCCTGAGAACCGTCAGGTTACCTACGTTCCCTTATTGTAATCGCTCTACATTGCTCATGAAACAACCATTTATCCCCGATACCAGAGGCAATAACCACGACACCGCACCGATCTGTTTGAAAGGCCAACAATCGGCATGTGAAGATTTCGTCATTTTTGAAACCCTTCTATGCGAAGAATAGACAAACAGGTTTAGGATCAATATTTACCACTCACTTTGTAACCATTTATTAAAATGCTGAAAAGATTATTTTCAACAACATTGTTGTTATTGAGTATCATTCTTCCAATGTCAGGGCAGACATCCGGAGAAGTAAAAGAAGGAGAGGCCATAGAGAGCAAAATACTCCGGCACAAGGTGAAGTACACTGTATATCTCCCGCCCGATTACCCTACATCTTCCCGATTTTACCCGGTGGTTTACCTGTTGCATGGCTTTACAGGAAATGAAACAGACTGGGTACAATACGGACAGATTGACCAACTTGCAGATAAAGCAATACGCGACGGACTGATTCCTCCAATGATTATTGTAATGCCTGATGGCGACAGCTCATGGTATATTAACGATTTTAACGGGAAGGCCCGTTATGAAGACATGCTGGTTAATGAATTCCTCCCAACCATCGAGAAAGAATACCATATCGGAAGGGCTAAAGAATTCAGGGCAATTGCAGGATTATCAATGGGGGGCTACGGTGCTCTTACGCTCGCCATGAGGCATCCCGATCTGTTCGCTTCTGTTGCCGCTCTGAGCCCTGCAATAATATCAGATAGCGAAATGAAGAAGCGTCTTCAAAACGATGTATGGTGCTACAATACAATATTCGGGCCACTGAAAAACGATTCATTGCCTGAATGGTGGGACCATTACAGCGTACTTAAATTAGCCACAGCAACAGATAAAAACAGCCTCACCTCAGTGCACTGGTATATTGATTGTGGTGATGATGATTACCTGGCTGACGGTAGTACCCTGCTTTGCATGATCTTACGTGAAAGAAAGATAGCCCATGAATACCGCGTCAGAAACGGGGCACATACATGGGAATATTGGTGCGAAGGGATCATTCCGGCATTACAGTTTATAGGAAAAAACTTCACCCGTTAACTGAGATCGAAAGTCGTCAGATTCTAATAGTTGAAAATTGTTGATTTTCCCCGGATTAAGCTTGTCAATTAATTTGCAGAACCATACTATTGCATGACAGAGCTACCGGGTCAATATATCAAGACAGTCATGACTCATATTACAACTGCATCAACAGCCAATATTACCATCACCAATAAAAGATAGGAGTTGATATAAATAAAATACCGTTTGTCGTATGTCTGTTCGCTCTTCAGCCGAAGCAGCCTGACGAACAGCAGCATCAGGGCAACAGATCCCACAAGCAACAGAATACGCCCGGTATTGGTGTGCATTCCTCCAAATACGGGGATAAACAGACACGAGATGACCATGGTTACTGTCCAAACAAAGGTTATTTTACGCAACTGATGTGGCGTATAGAGTGTGGTTAGTGTCGGGAAGCCTGCCTGTTGATATTGCGGTCCCAGTTTTAGCAACAGCAGCCAAAAATGCGGAATCTGCCAGATAAAGAAGAAGAAGGCCACCATAAGGATTCCGGGATCGTTTAGTTCACCACCTGCGGCAACCCACCCCACCATGGGAGGGATAGCACCGATGACAGAACCCGGTACAACAGCAAAAGGGGTTTTTCTCTTTAACGGAGTGTAGATAACATTATACCAGAGTAGCGCCAGCAGCCCAAGTTGCATGGCTAAAAATCCCGAAGCCGACCACAAGATGAGTGAACCGGCAAACGCCATTGCAAAGGCCACCAGCAAAGCCCCACGAGGAGAGATACGACCCGAGGGGATCGGCCTGTTGCGTGTACGATCCATCATGGCATCCCATTCCCGTTCCTGAAAATGATTGATAGCAGAGGAGGCCATGGCCAGCAAGAAAATACCAAGTGTCGGGAGCCAGATTCCGGCATCAAATCCGCCACGGAATAAAACGTACCCAAGAATAGTACTGAGCGAAACAGCAATAGTAATGCGAACCTTGCCAAGTTCAGCAACGATTCCTATTGCATTGAGCAACTTATTTCTTCTCATTGAGGCTCTTCAGATAATTAACAATCTCTTTTATTTCATCAGGGGATATCTGTTCCTTATAGGAAACCATCAGGTTCTTATTGTAGCCCTCAACGACCTCCGCATTGGGTTCATAGATACTTCTTTCGACATAAAGCTCATCAGCAGTTACGGTCTTAACATTTCCCTGCAAATCGGTTACCTTCCGCTGAGAACCAAACAACCCTTTAAAAGTCGGGCCAACTATTTTGGATCCATCCTGCGAATGGCACGCAACACAGCCATTCTTCTTCAATACCTGAAGACCAACCGACTCAAGCGTATCTAAAACAGTTTCAGTCGTATTGAACCATGTGAGAAACTCTTCCTCAGGGACAATTTTTACCTTGCTCAGCATATAGGAATGCTGAACACCGCAGTATTCGGCGCAAAGGATATCAAACTCCCCTTCTCTTTCGGCCTGAAACCACATATAGTTGTTGAGTCCGGGAACGACATCCTCCTTGATGCGGAAAGCAGGGATATACAGGCTGTGAAGCACATCGGGTGAATACAGGTTAAGCTTTACCGGTTTGCCTAAAGGCACTACAAGTATATTACTTTGTTTTCCATTTTGATAATCAAATTGCCAACTCCACATACGTCCGGTAGCCTTCACTTCAATAGCCCCGTTGGGCACATTCCGCATGGGTTTATAGCCGATCCAGCCAAAGTAAAACATGACAAGTACCAATAGCGTGGGAATAACAGTCCAGATAACTTCCAGGCGGGTATTATCCTTCACATCTTTAGGCTTGGGATTTCTTTTTCGATTATACTTAATCACAAACCAAATCATGGCAGTGGTGATTCCAACCAGAAATAAGACCGAAATGGAGAGAATGACGATAAATGCAGTATCGACACCCTGGGTAAATGTTGACGCTCCTGTGTTCATACCTTAGCTTCTGTAAGAGTAATCAAAAAAAGTAAAAACTATTAAACTCAAAAAAACGATCATAGTAACTAAAACCATGATTGTAAGTATCTTGCTGTCGAACCGCAGGTGCATGAAGTACATCAGCACCAGTGTAGCTTTGATGGAGGCAACGCCTAATGCAACGGTAACTGTAAGCAACTTCAGGTCGAATTCCGACACCCAGATGGTGATGATAGTGAGAGTGGCTAATGCGATCCATACGTAAATATTTGTCAGGTACTCTACGATATGAGGTTTTTGTTCTACCATGTTGGCTATGCTTTTTTAGTGAATGAGATAAAGTAAAGGGAACAGGAAAATCCAGATCAGGTCGACCAGATGCCAGTATAGGCCTCCATTTTCAAGCAAAACATAATTGCTGCTGTTAATCGAACCCTCCCTGATATACTTGCCCATGACAGCAAGAATGACGGCACCGACGATCACATGAATCATATGCAATCCTGTCATGAAGTAATAGAGTACATAGAACAATCCCTCACCCGGGGGTAAGGCTTTGAAAAGAGCGGTTCCGGGATAAAGATCATAGTGAATCTTGTGCCCCCATTCAAAATACTTGTTGACTAAAAAAAAGATAGCCAGCAGGATGGTTAAAGCCAACAGTCGTAAGGCCAGTTTTGAATTGCCTTTCTGGATGGCAGTAATGCTGAGCGCTACAGTCAGACTGCTGGTAATAAGCACCATGGTATTGAGTGCGCCCATAAATACATCCAGATGATGAGAGCCATTGCTAAAATCTGCCGGGTTCATGAAACGGTAGATGGAATACACCAGAAACAGGCCGCCAAAAAGAAGTAGTTCGGTAAACAGAAACAGCCACATCCCCATCTTGCGGCCGGCATCATCACGATGATCATGATTGACTGCCGTAGTAGTATTATCCGTAGTGGTATTATTTGTACTCATAAGGGCGCTCGGTTACAGTTGGAATGACGTCAAAATTCTCTTTGGTTGGAGGGCTGTCGGTCTGCCAATCGAGCGTAAGGCCATTCCACGGGTTTGCGGCGGCCTTCTCTCCATTCCGAATGCCTTTCACGATTACCACAATCATGTAGATCAGGCCGGCCACGGTAATCCAGGAGCCAACTGTTGAGATCACATTCGGAATCTGGAATTGGGGCAGATAATCGTAATATCGTCGTGGCATACCCATGATCCCCAACACGAGCATAGGAAAATACAGCACATTGAAGCCGGTAAAGAGCAACCAGAAAGCCCGGGTAGCATGTTTGATATTATACATACGTCCGAAAATCTTGGGGAACCAATAATGCAGGGCAGCAAAAAAGGCAAAACCCGTTCCCCCAAACATTACATAGTGAAAATGCCCTACCACGAAGTAGGTGTCGTGAAGATGTACATCAGTAGCCAAGGCCCCAACAACGAGTCCGCTAAGTCCACCAATGAGAAACAGGAAGATAAAACCGAGAGCATAGAGCATCGGTGGCTTCAGATCTATCGAACCGTTATACATGGTTGCCAGCCAGTTAAACACTTTGATTGCACTGGGAATGGCGACAAGGAAAGTAAGAACGCTAAAGATAATACGGGCAGGACCACTCATACCCGCAGTGAACATGTGGTGCCCCCATACAAAATAACCGATGAAGGCGATAGCCAGGCTGGCATAGGCAATCGCCTTGTACCCGAAGATACGCCTGCGCGAGAAAGTCGGGATAATCTCGGATATAACCCCCATGCCTGGTAAAATCATGATATAGACAGCAGGATGAGAGTATATCCAGAACAGATGCTGGTACAGTACCGGGTCGCCTCCAAGAACCGGATCAAACAATCCGATGCCAAGCCAACGCTCAACAACAATCATCAGCAAGGTAATACCTACAACAGGGGTTGCCAGCAACTGAATCCATGATGTGGCATATAAAGCCCAGGCAAACAACGGCATGCGGAACCATGTCATCCCGGGACAACGCATCCGGTGAATGGTTGTTAAGAAATTCAGTCCTGTAAGAATAGATGAAAAACCAAGTATAAAGGCAGACAGGACGGCCATAGAAACATTGGTTCCGGTTTTAACGCTATACGGGGCATAAAAGGTCCAACCAGTATCCGGAGGCCCGTCTCCGACTAGCAGGGTACTTAAAGCGAGAATGGCACCGCCGATATACAAATACCATGAAAGCAGGTTCAGTTTGGGGAAAGCGACATCACGGGCGCCTAATAACAGCGGTAGCGTAAGATTACCAAAGACAGCAGGAATACCCGGGATTACAAATAAGAAAATCATTATTACTCCATGTAGCGTAAACAAGCCGTTATAGGTCTGCGCCTCAACAAGATCTTTTCCCGGACTGATCAGTTCAAAACGCATCATTAATCCAAGCAATACGCCTACCAGAAAAAAAACAGTGAGGCTGTAGAAATAGAGCAATCCAATCCGTTTATGATCAGTAGTGGTCAGCCATGCTTTCCAGGCCGGCTTTCCTTCATTGTCATAAAAATCTGTATGCTTTTGTGTATTTGTCATATTATTTTAAGCATTTTGGTTTTCAGACTTCTTTTTACGCTTTGGTTTCAACGAAAGCACCAGGAAAAGAACAGCTGCCCCCGAAAGTATAACTGTACCGGTTACCTTCGTGATGTTAAAAACGTACTTTTTCCCTTTGGCATCGTAGCTGAAACAGAATTTCAGCACCTTGCTGATTGTAGGACCACTGCGCTCAGCTTTAGCTTCTGTGACAGCCATTTTCAGGTCAAATGGCAGGAAGTAGGTTCCGTGCAGGTAGCGGGTAATCTTTCCATGCGGACTAATAACGAGTATGGCAGCAGCATGGGCGAAGTCATTCCCATTCTTCAGGTAGCGAAATCCGGCAGTCGCTGTGGCTCTGGAGATGTTCAGGCTATCGGCCGTGAACCACATCCATTGGCGGGTATCAACAGGCTTATGGATTTGCTGCACATAATTGACTTTCTTCTTTCGACCAAGAGTTGGATGATCGGCCGGGTTAAAACTAATTGTAATCACCTGAAAGTCTTTCCCAAGCACCATATCCGACCGGTCGATTACTTCAGCCAGTCCATCCAGCAGAGGGCTGCACAAACCCGGGCAGTTGTAATAGACAAACGACAGCACTGTAGGCTTATCGATAAGCGATTTCAGGTTTACCAGATTTGAATCCTGGTCTATAAGTATAATGTCATCGGGAATATATTGATCGAGATGCTCAAAAATCCCAACCTGACCATCGGCTGAGAATTTAGCAGGATCAAAATTGTTTTGCCCATAAAGACAGCACAGCGGCAGGACAACCATAATCAGCAGGGTCAACTTTTTAATATTCATGTGAAAGGCTCCGTTATTTAGAAATTACCTAAACAACACCATGACCAAAAAAAAGTTTTAGGTAATGAAAATCTTCTTTAATTATTGACCTTATCCTTCAGAAAAATACCTCCTTTTTGGTGAGATCATATCCAATACTGATGTAGAAGCAGGAAAATGCAGTTAAAGCATGGCAGATCAAAAAAACTATAACTGTATAATGCACGGGAACACTCGCTTTCGGACAATCAAGGCAAGTATTATCACGGGAAACGTGTCAACACACCATACAAAACTGCCCCAAAAGTGTTATATTTGGACTTACTACCATCATGAAACTCTATATAAAGTATATGGTCAGCATCCGGTGCAAAATGATCTTGAAGTCTGAGTTAGAAAAACTAAATCTTCATTATCATAAAATTGACTTGGGAGAGGTTGAAATTATGGAGAATATCAGTGATTTACAGCGGGTACAGTTAGCAGGGGCATTAAAAAAATCAGGATTGGAACTGATGGAAGACAAAAAAGCCATTCTGATAGAACGAATTAAAAATGTAATCATTGAAATGGTTCATTATTCCGACAACCCACCCAAAACCAATTTCTCTGACTACCTGAGTTCAACCCTCGATTACGACTACACTTATCTGTCCAATCTCTTTTCAGAAGTGACTGGCGTAACTATTGAGCATTATATCATTGCTCACAAAATTGAACGGGTAAAGGAACTACTTATTTACAACGAACTCAGCCTGACAGAGATATCCTACCTTCTAAACTATAGTAGTGTAGCTCATTTATCGTACCAATTTAAAAAAGTTACCGGCTTAACACCAACGTATTTTAAACAACTTAAGGAAAAACGCAGAAACACACTGGATAAAGTGTGAATCATGTAAATGATTTAAACAATTGTGTAAGGGATAAAGGGGCAATAGAACTGACCTTTGTTCAGGTATAAATACCTGCATAATTAAATTTTAAATCATGAAAAAACTGATATTTGCTGTTCTGTCATTCTTTGTACTGTTTACAATCAGTGCCACTGCACAGGAGCGATTTGGCAAAACCCTGAACGTTGGAATAGGCATCGGTGGTTACTCAGGCTATTACGGCTACACAAACCAATCGTTACCCGTCTTCCATCTCAACTATGAATTTGATGTAGCAAAGTCGTTTACAGTTGCTCCCTTCATAACATTCTATACCTATAAATACAATGCCTACCGTGAAACTGTTATCCCGATTGGCGCAAAAGGAACATTTTATTTCGATCAGTTATTGAAAGCTAATCAGGATTGGGACTTCTATCTGGCCGGATCATTAGGATTTGCCATCGTTAAATCATCATGGGATGATGATTATTACGGTAATAGAAACGACTACGACAAAGCACCTTCAATGTTCTTTGATGTACATGCCGGTGTAGAATACCACTTAAGCAAAAGTATCGGATTATTTCTGGACTTTTCAGGAGGAGTATCGACTGTAGGTCTTGCATTTCACTAATTTGTTCGTTCACCATAATGATTAATAAAATATAAAATGAATGGCACTGAGCTTGAAAAATCAAACAAATTTATTGTTGTCGAAATAATCGAATACATACCTAATTCCATCGTTATAAAGACAATCATAAAAAAAACGACAGGAAACATCAGTGCCGTCTCCATTGATGCGGGCGAAGGATTCCCGGAGAAAACTATCCCCTTTGAATCCTTTGTTCAGATCATCGACGGCCGGGCGGAAATCATCATTGATGGCATTTCTTATCTGCTGAATACAGGTCAATCCATCATCATACCTGCTCATGCACCGAATACAATCAAGGCGAATGAACGGTTTAAAATGATTTCAACAGTTATTAAAAGCGGCTACGAATAACAGGTCGCCCGGGAGTAAATGATGGAGACTTTAAACCAAAAATGCAAGCACCCTTCGGGAGCGTTTTAGTTCTATACCTTCAGGATCAGAATAATAGCAAGAGTTAATAACCAAGAAAGAACAGGGTAAGCCTTTTCAATCCAGAAAAAAGAGTTAAACTACTCTTAATGATTTGGCGACCTGATATGGTCACACAATTAACGATAACCTGTATAACTATACGTAACACAGACAATATTTAACAGACATAGATTCAAGCCACTAACAGAAAGGAGTACTATTTGAAATTGTATATCAAATACATGGTAAGCAATCGTTGTAAGATGGCGGTGAAGATTGAATTACAAAAGCTGGGGCTACATTTCATCGTCGTCGAATTAGGAGAAGTTGATGTCATGGAGGAAATCACCCCGGAACAACGGGCGAATTTACGCGCATCTTTGGCTATCTCGGGTTTGGAGTTAATGGATGACAAAAAAGCCATTATTATTGAGAAAATTAAAACTGCCATTATTGAATTAGTCCATTATTCGGATGAAATCAACAAGGTCAGTTTTTCATCTATTCTCAGCCAGAAGCTTAATCTTGATTATACATACTTATCCAATTTATTCTCACAGGTACAAGGAACTACCATTGAGCAATTCATCATCCTGCATAAAATTGAAAGAATTAAGGAATTGATCATGTATGACGAATTAAATATTTCAGAGATAGCATGGAAAATGAATTATAGCAGCGTAGCCCATTTATCAAACCAGTTTAAAAAAATGACAGGACTTACCCCATCACATTTCCGATTACTAAAAGACAAAAGGAGGAGCCCTATTGAAGACATATAATACAAAATCTATTGCAATTAAAAGACTAGAACACCGCAAATATGAATACCAATTTCTCAAATATTCTAATTGAAACTCACCCTGACCCACTTGCCATCATCACCCCGGAAGGGAATATTCAGGAAGTGAATCACGCGATGACAAATATACTTGGTTTAACGACTGAAAAATTAACCGGTACTTTGTTCGCAGGCTATTTCACTGACCCTTTCAAAGCCCGTGAGCTAATAAGGCAGCTATTTAGGCAGGAGACAGTAAAAAGCTCATCGCTGATAATCCGGCAAGCCAGGGGAACCATGGCAGACGTGTTGTTGAGTGGATATGCCTTCAATGAGGACAACGGAAAAGGCAAAGGTGCTATAATCTTTATACATGCAATAACCTCACAGAAACTAGCCTTAATGTACGCCAGAAGCCTGATTGAAGCCAGCCTTGACCCCCTATTTACGATCAACACTGAAGGAAAAATCACAGACATGAATGAGGCTTCTATTAACATTACAGATGTTTCAAGAGACAAGCTGATAGGGACTGATTTCTCGGAATATTTCACAGAACCACAAAAAGCCAAAGACGTATATAAAGATGTGTTTGATTATGGGTTTGTAACCGACTATCCATTAACCATCAGAGATGGAAAGCTAACTGAGGTACTGTTCAATGGGTCGGTCTATAAAGACGACAGCGGAATTGTCATGGGAGCAGTGGTAGTTGCCAGAGACATTAGTGCTCAGAAAAGAATTGAGAGTGAATTAACAGAGGCTAAAATATTTGCAGAACTTTCGACAGGCATTGCAGAGGATGCGAAAACCAAAGCTGAACATGCGACAATTACCGCTGAAAATGCCGTAAGGGCAAAGCAGCAGTTTCTTTCAAATATGAGTCATGAGATCAGAACACCAATGAATGCCATCATCGGTTTTACTAAGGTATTGCTAAAGTCTGACTTATCACCGAAGCAAAAAGAATACCTGACAGCTATTAAAATGAGCGGAGATGCACTTATTGTGCTTATCAATGATATTCTCGATCTGGCTAAGGTGGACGCAGGGAAAATGGTTTTTGAACAAACACCTTTTAAAATAACGCTTTCAATCTCAGCAATGCTTCATATTTTCGAATCAAAAATTCTTGAAAAGAACCTGAAATTAGAACGGGAGTATGACAACAACATACCTGAAGTACTGATTGGCGACCCGTTACGATTGCACCAGATAATTCTCAACTTACTGAGTAATGCTGTAAAATTCACCACAAAAGGAACAATTCTGGTCAGCACCCGATTACTCCGGGAGGACAAAGACGAAGTGTTTGTAGAATTTGCCGTAAAGGACACCGGCATAGGAATTGCACCAAATAAACTGGAAAAAATCTTCGAAAATTTCCAACAAGCTACCAGCGGCACATCCCGCCTTTTCGGAGGAACAGGACTGGGTCTTGCTATTGTAAAACAACTGGTTGAACACCAGGGAGGCAGCATTAGCGTTGTAAGCAAACAAAATGAAGGTTCTACGTTTAGTTTCGTCTTAAGCTTCCTGAAAACAAATGTTGCTGCTGAAAATGAAACAGACACTGTAATCCTCGATTCAGAAATAAAAGACTTAAGAATACTTGTTGCTGAAGACATAGCACTTAATCAGCTACTTATGATTACGATGTTGGAAGACTTTGGATTCATGTGCGATATTGCTGCCAATGGAAAGATTGCCATTGAAATGATCCAACGGAAACCTTACGACTTGATTTTAATGGATCTTCAAATGCCGGAGATGAATGGCTTCGAGGCCACCGAATATATCCGTAACAGGATGAAGTTACATATTCCGATTGTTGCCCTGACTGCTGACGTCACAACTGTTGATCTTGCAAAATGCAAGTCGGTCGGAATGAACGACTATATAGCCAAACCAGTAGATGAAAAGCTACTGTACCGGAAAATAGTAAACCTTGTACAAGGATCCGATACTACTGCAGAAACACAGGCACTTGAATTAAAAAACAAGCAAAAAGCACGATGTACAGATATGAATTATCTGATTCAACGCACAAAATCAAATCCAAAACTCATGATGGAAATGATACTTCTATACCTCGAACAAACACCACCACTTATCAATACTATGAAAAAAAGTCTTTATGATAAAGACTGGAATCTGCTCTACTCAGCAGTCCATAAAATGATTCCCTCCTTTTCGATCATGGGAATTAGTGTTGATTTCGAAAACATGGCACGTAAAGTACAGGACTTCGCAAGCACACAACAACAGGCCGATGGAATAAACGATATGGTAAATAAGTTGGAAAACATCTGTAACCAGGCATGCAGCGAACTGAAAGAAGAATTTAATAATATTAAATCAAAAACAAATGAACTCAAATCATAAGATAACCCTCTTCTTAGTAGATGACGACGCTGTATATTTAAAGATGCTCGAAAATGATTTCATTCAGCAACCTGATCTGGATTTCAATATAGAGACTTTCTCGACAGGGGAATTATGCATTGAAAGCATATCTCACAACCCGGATGTAATTATCCTGGATTATCAGCTCGATGGCATCGAGAAGAATGCAATGAACGGTATTGAGACCTTGAATAAAATCAAAAACTATAATCCCGAGATTCCGGTAATCATGCTATCAGCTCAGGATAAAATTGAAGTGGCAGTCAATTGCATGCATCACAAAGCCTTCGATTATGTTGTAAAGAGTGAAACAGCATTTCTCAGATTAAGAAAAATAATCCCGGCGATTTTCCACTACAAAAAACTGGAAAAAGAATTACGATGGTACATGGACAGAATGTAATACAAAGAAAATCGATTTGCAATCAGGAGTGAATAATTCCAGAGATTAAAACATAGTATAAAATACCCATAGCAGGACTATGAAGGGAGCAGGTCTCTGCAACGTCTTATTCTATACAGGTATTACACAGGCTTTCATAAGCAAAACATCAGGAATAACCAATCCGGCCGAAAAAGAGAGATTTTGTGGTGCATCTGGAGAATATGTGAATCATATAAAGATTACAGACAATAATGTAATAGCTAATAATAGCACCCTGCTTACTTTTGTACTAACGAGAAATCAATGATTTATTTCATAAATCAGATTTCTGGAATTATTATGACTCTGCTGCATTCGGGCAATAAGCTAATCTTACTGAATCCCCTATCAACTTTGAGTTATAACAGGAAAGAAAGACTTTTTTTAAACAAAGTAAAATTAAAAATATCATGGGAAATCTGCTTTACATCATTGCTGTATTTCTAATAATAGCTTGGCTGATAGGCTTTTTAGCCTTCAACGTAGGAGGCTTGTTACACATTCTTCTTGTTATTGCAGTTATAGCCATACTCCTGAGACTTATTCAGGGGAGAAGAAACATTTAAGTTCTGTTATTATTTAAAACTATAAAAAACCATATTATGAATTCAGGAAAAGTGTTACTGGGCTTACTGGCAGGTGTTGCCACAGGTGCTCTGTTAGGGGTATTGTTTGCTCCGAATAAAGGCTCCGACACACGAAAAAAGATCGTTGGTAAAAAGAATGACCTTACGGATGCATTGAAAGAAAAGTTTAACGAACTTCTCAACGATGTCATAGAAAAATTTGATCAGGTAAAGGAAAAGGTCTCAGACAGTGTAAATGAAAAGCACCAGGGGGCTGAGAAAGAAGTCTAAGCAACAAAAAGCTTAACAAGGTTCCAACGACAGTTCTCTGGTCGGAAATCCCGGAAAATCTCGCGAAACCGCCAAATATTGCAAATAGTAAAGATGCTCATACAAATTTATTATTTGCAAACTGTCGGTTCGCCAATTTAAGTAAAAATCCTCCTAATCGTTCACAGAAGCCATACTGGGGAAATAAAAGTTTCCCTTATCTAAACTAACAGACGATTCTATTCTTCAACAAGAATTACTAAAAAATGTCATGACTTCACTCCGGGTACGGTTACCCCTCGCATCCGATCTATCGGTTTTATTGAGAAACAAGACAAGACTTCAGGATAGCTTCAATACAATTCAGATGTGCGAACCCATTAGAAATAAAACAGTACAGAAATGGAAAACAATATAAAATTAATTGAGTCTATTCTGGATCGATTGGTAGATTACGGTAATACCAGCATCGAGTTAATCAAGCTGCGAGCAATTGATAAGACCACCGAAATTTTCTCGTCAGTTGCCAACAACTCCCTGATATACGGATTAATAATCTCATGTATGCTCTTCCTTAATCTTGGCCTCGCTCTATGGCTTGGGGAATTACTGGGAAGATTATACTATGGATTTTTTATTGTAGCGGGTATCTATATACTAATTGTGGTCATAGTAAGATTTATAATCTATAAATGGCTCAAAAAGAAAATTAACGACTATTTCATTGCGCAGATTCTAAAATAATTAAACATGCCAACCATTACAAACTCCGTGGAGATAAAAAGGGCAATCACGTTGCTTCAGCTTGAGCAATCTGAAAAGGCAAAATCACTACGCGATAATTTCAATCAGGCTCTGGAAGAAGTAAGCTCGTCAAAAATACTAAATATCGCGCTGGCTAATTCAATAACAGGTATTGCAACGAAAAACCTGATCAAAGCAACAACCGGAATTGCTGTTGGTTATCTTATCCGGAAATCGTTTAACAATACATCCGGAAGTATATTCAAAAAAATACTCATGACGGTTATTCAGGTTGGGTTAACCAGAGCAGTAGCTCAACACACCAATGAGATAAAATCGATCGGTCAATCTATATTTCAACTGATTTTTCAGTCAAAAAAAACATAGATTTTAGTCATTTTGTTACGCAAAGAAATCATACTGCCATTTTATCTTAAAATAGCCCTTATACTATTGGGTTTTTTTTTGTTTATCGACATATTGTATATCGGTCAAAGCATAATAGTTCCACTCATTTTTTCTATTATTACAGCTGTTCTTCTCAACCAGGCCGTCAACTTCTTAGTTAATCATAAAATTAACAGGATTGTTGCTATCATCATATCAATGGTCTTAGCATTTATTCTTATCGCCGCATCCGTATTATTGTTATTTTCGCAGGCTACTCAACTAATGGAATCATGGCCTGTTATAGTTGAAAAATTCACTTCATTGCTTGATCAGTCTATCAATTGGACGGCTGGCTATTTTGACATCAATGAAACTCAGATTCATGAATGGATTGCACAAACAAAAACGGATCTTCTCAATAATAATAGTATGGCTATCGGCGAGACGCTGATCTCTGTTGGCGGGAGCCTGATCGTTCTTTTGCTGATTCCGGTATATATTTTTATCATACTATATTATAAACCCCTGTTGATGGAATTTTTCCATCAGTTGTTCAAAAACCAAAATCAGAATCAGGTAAAAGCAATTTTCACGCAGACAAAGGTGGTCATTCAACGCTATCTCATCGGTCTGGTAATAGAAACAATTATTGTTGCAGCAATGGAGTCAGCCGCTCTATTTATTCTTGGCATCCAATTTGCGATTCTTCTGGGAGTAATAGGGGCTCTGCTTAACCTCATTCCATATATCGGAGGGCTGGTCGCTGTTGCGCTACCCATGCTTATCGCGCTGGGGACAAAGGATTCAGCCTGGTATGCCATATACATACTTATAATTTATTACATTATCCAGTTAATTGACAATAATTATATTGTCCCGATTATAGTAGCGTCGAAGGTAAAAATAAACGCGCTTTTCTCAATAATAGTTGTTATTGCAGGGAACCAGTTATGGGGCATCTCAGGCATGTTTCTCGCCATACCTATACTGGCAATTGTAAAACTTATCTGCGACAACATTGAGACCCTAAAACCATGGGGATTCCTACTTGGTGATAATATGCCTCCATTAATAAAGCTAAAGACTATCATCAAGAAGATAATATGATACAAGTAAATAAAGAAAAGATTTTGCTAACGAAAACAACTCATGAGTTTGAGAATGATGGCGTACTGAATCCTGCTGCTATCAGATTGGACGATGACGTCCATCTGTTCTATCGTGCTGTGCAGGAGGGAAATAAATCAACAATAGGTTATTGCAGATTGAATGGTCCGCTAACGGTAGTAGAGAGATGGGAAAAACCATTTATGGTACCTGAGTTTGAATATGAATCACAGGGCATTGAAGATCCACGAATTGTGAAAATTGATGACACCTACTACATGACCTACACTGCATACGATGGCGTAAGTGCCCGTGGAGCACTGGCAATCTCAAGCGATTTTATCCATTATGAAAAGATGGGATTAATCGTGCCCGACATGACTTACGATGAATTCATACTACTTGCAGAAACAAGCGGAAGGGTCAACGAGAACTATTTTCGTAATCAGGATTTCTACCTTCAGGCGCCCAATCCGGAAAAAAAGATACATCTTTGGGATAAAGATGTAGTATTCTTTCCCAGAAGAATTAACGGCAAACTCACCTTTCTTCATCGCATAAGACCCGGTATTCAAATTGTAGCTGTTAATAATCTCAAAGAACTGACCAAAGAATTCTGGAAAAACTATCTTGCAGAATTTCAAGACCATATCTTACTTGACCCGCTATATAGCCATGAGTCAGGCTATATCGGGGCAGGATGCCCTCCCATTGAAACAGCGCACGGATGGCTTCTTATCTATCATGGAGCCGAAGATACTGCTAACGGAATGATTTATACGGCCTGTGCAGCCGCCCTCTTTGACTTGGAAGACCCGACAAAGGAAATCGCACGACTCCCCTACCCCCTGTTTTCGCCCGAATTTGAATGGGAATTGCTGGGAGAAGTTAACAACGTAGTCTTCCCCACCGGGGCAGTTCAATTCGGAGAGACCCTATATATATATTATGGGGCAGCCGATAGCAGAATTGCATGTGTTACGCTTAACCTGCCAGACTTAATCACCGAACTATTATCTCAAATCCAAATAAAATGAAAAACAATACAAAAGGCAGCCTTGAAGCCAAGCCACAATATCCATCCGATTTTTTCTCCTTCAAACCAATAAAGGGAGCCGAACCAATCCAAAAGAATGTAATAGCCCTGCCAAATAAAAATAATGGAGAATCCCGGACCGGGATACTCCTGATTTCCTCATATCCACCAAGAGAGTGTGGTATAGCAACCTATTCCCACGATCTGATTTCCAAAATAAACGAAAAATTCAGCAAATCTTTCTCGATAAAAGTCTGTGCACTTGAATCGGAGAAACAAAACTACTTATATCCATCTGAAGTATCCACAATTCTTAACACCCGGGATAACAATGATTACGCGAACCTGTCTCATACAATCAACAATGATCAATCCATACAGATCGTTGTTATTCAACACGAATTTGGCTTTTTCCACCATCAGAAGACTGCCTTCACCGATCTGCTGACAACGATCACAAAACCTATAGTCATCGTCTTCCACACTGTACTGCCCAAACCTGACAACATATTAAAAGCAGAGGTCAATAGTATTGCCGCCAATGTCAGTTCAATTGTAGTCATGACCCGCCATTCCGCCGATATTCTCGTCAAAGAATATGGTATCCCTGAACACCTGATCACGGTCATACCACACGGAACCCACCTGGTGGCACATGTAGCGGAAAAAACCCTAAAGAAAAAACACGGGTTAACAGATCGGAAAGTTCTATCAACATTTGGCTTACTAAGTTCAGGGAAAAGCATCGAAACAACGCTGGAGGCACTTCCTGCAATCATCAGCGAATGCCCTGAGGTGGTCTTTCTGGTAATGGGAATGACACATCCGGAAGTAAGAAAAAACGACGGGGAAATCTACCGCGAGATGCTTGAAAAAAAGGTTAAAGACAGCGGTATTGAAGAACATGTAATGTTCATCAACCGATACCTCCCCCTGCCGGAGTTATTGGAATACCTGCAACTGACAGATATTTATCTGTTCACAACAAACGATCCTAACCAGGCAGTAAGTGGCACCTTCGCCTATGCTGCAAGTTGTGCCTGTCCGATTATTTCAACACCTATACCACATGCGTTGGAGGTCCTCACAAAAGATACCGGTATTATAATCGACTTTCATAATTCAGAACAACTGGCTGAAAGTGTAATAAAACTACTGAAGAATGACAAACTAAGGAAAAGGATCAGCTTAAACACCTTAATAAAGATCATGGACACAGCCTGGGAAAACGTAGCCATTGCATACGCCCATCTGGTTGACCGACTTGCAGATCCTTTGCTTGATTTAGCGTATAACCTGCCGGAAATCTCCCTGGATCATTTAAACAGAATGACCACCGAAACCGGTATTATACAGTTTTCAAGAGTTCACCAACCAGCGATAGACAGTGGATATACCCTCGATGATAATGCCCGGGCATTGATTGCTTTTTGTTCATATTATGAATTAACAGGTCAGGAAAAACTACTGACACCTATATCTAAATACCTGAACTTCATACAATATTGCATACAGAATGACGGCAGTTTTTTAAACTATGTTGATAAAAACTTACAATTTACCGACCAAAATTATACCACCAATCTTGACGATTCCAATGGGCGTGCCATTTGGGCGCTGGGATATGTTGTATCACTGACAGGTACATTACCCGAACCAATAACATCTCTGGCAAGTAAACTCTTTAAAGAGACGATTAACGCCTCCGGAAAAATTCAATCAACCAGAGCGATGGCATTCATTATAAAAGGAACCTACTATTTCAACCAGGCAGAAAACACACCTGAAAATATCGCACAGATAGAACTACTCTCCGACCGCCTGGTTCAAATGTACCGGCACGAAGCCTCCCCGGAATGGGAATGGTTTGAGGGCTATCTCACATATGCCAACAGCCTTTTACCTGAAGCTCTGCTGTTTGCCTGGCTGATAACCGGGAAACAAAACTATAAAGATATCGCAGTTACCTCTTTGGATTTCTTGATGTCGAAAATTTTCAAGCCTAATGGAATGGAATTAATTTCAAACAAGACCTGGCTCCATCGGGATGAAACTCCTGAGGGATATGGTGAACAGCCCATTGATGCAGCTTACACGGTCATGTCACTCTCTGCCTTCTATAAAGCCCTTTCGACTGAACGCTACCATCAGAAGATGATTACTGCGTATAATTGGTTTCTGGGAGCCAACAGACTTCACCAAATCATGTATAACCCGTGTACAGGGGGCTGTTATGACGGTATGGAAGAGTCAAACATAAATCTGAATCAGGGAGCTGAATCTACAGTAAGCTACTTATTGGCCAGACTGTCCATGGAAACCGACAGAAGACAGGCCGCCAAAGTCAAAGGAAATTTATTCTTCCCATTCAGCACTACTAAAAGCCGGGTGTTTTCAGCAAAATCCTGATCATAAAGCTAAAAGACAATCACGCTGAATCACCGGAACAAATAACAAAGTTAGTTCACACCCTTATCCAATCTTATAATCTTAAAACCCTGGCACATCTCAGCTAAAGTCAGGGTTAAAATCAAAGTCTCCTGATAGCTATCGTCCCGATAGCTATCAGGAGCTTTGGCTATAAGCCAATGCCAAAGCCGCTTAAAATTCTTTACATCCAAAATTTGGCGACCTGCTCTGGTACATTTTTTGTTGAATCACGGTATGCATATAAAAGAACATACACCGAAAATCATACGAAAATCAATCGTGAATCGAACAAGACGACACGCTTAACCCACGTTCCATCTACGGTTGAGCTACGGTTAATCTACGGTTAATCTACGGTTAAACTAACAAAATGGTGTACTTTTCAGCAGATTTTCAACTGCCTTATTGATTGCTTTGCATATTAGTTACAACACTGCTTAAAGCCGGTATCCGATTTTCGCGATGCAAACTGAGATTTGTCGGGTTCAACTGACGGTGTGGTTTTTACTGGTTCCCTGAAAATCTATTCTCCCGAAGATATTTCCGCATCAGGAAATCTGTTGCGCCGGGATAGTACCTGATCTACTGTAACAATGCTGATTCTGGTTTGGATGGATTCGGGAAGTTGTTCAAAGAAATAATTCTGCCAAAAAGTATAGGCTCTTACCACACAGCCGGTTAATGGAACAAACCCTTTCTCCGGCATGAAAGCTGTCGGAGGCTTGGTAAAGATTATGAGTGTCATACAGAGATTAGCCAAACGATGATGCTACCTGCGATGAACAACTGATGCCTGGCGGAATCAAAAATCAAATTTCAAACAGTATCTGAAGGGTGTACAAAGCGCGTAACAAAGTACAAAAGTGATGACACTGCCTGAGCTGTATTGAGCTACAATTTCATTTTTCAACCCGGTTACGAGGCGTTGGATCAGCCGTCGATCTGATCAGGACTGAACAGACATCCCTGAAGAAATCATCCGGCGACATTACCCCGATTCCTTTTTGGGTTCCAAAATCAATGACTGCACATCAGGTTGCTAAAAATAATGGCAACAAATATGATAAGCATGGCAACATAACGGTTAACAAGACCAGAATGACCCGTGTGTACAGACCCCATTTAGTGAAGTCAGCAGTACGGGCGCTGATAAAGTTTTTGTGAGGGAAGACCACAATCATATCTCCATTTGTATTGACAAAGAGGACGGACGAAAACCGCAAACAACCATGAGCAAGGATCAAACCATGAATATGGTTTTCGTTGGGGATACGAATAAGCAACCTGATTCAACCAAACATGTCAGACGAGTTACTTGTAATCTGTCAACAGCTTTTATAAAAAGGCAGATGCCCCCCCGAAACCAATATTTCCTTCGAATACTTCATGTGGTTAAGGGTTTCATCAGGGCTGTAACAGCGTCAGATGTCAGAAGCCGGAGGATAACCCTGTATTGGAATCCAACCGTTTCGGGCTTCTGAAAACAACAAGATAACCTTATCAGAAAGGCAACGAGAGAAGCTAATGGAAACAAGAATCATCATCATCAACCTAAAACGCCTCGTTCAATAGATTTGTATGAAACAATTCAACCGGCAATCCGTGACTGTTCGTCGGTACTATTCGGGACAAGGCGAATGAGATGCACTGTCGCTTCAAATCTGCAACAGGTGCTATTTAAAAATATCAAATCCTGCTAATACCATTATCACAAGGTTTGATTCAGAATTCAGCACAACCATACATGATGGCCTCATTTCCACGTTCAGGTTGCTAAAGTAATGCTCATAGACGTCAACCCCGGTTAAACTGCCATCAACATCATTTACCTCATAACCATAAACCTTGATCTCGCCGGGATTACCCATTTCTGTGAGTGAATATCCCGCAGATAACAGAGAAGGGCTTTGGCAACCACCAAGGAATAGCGATTTAACCTCTCTATTCATAAAATACAGGAAACAGAAATTTCAATTCCAGAGAGTATCATATCACCCTGAAACTTGCTCTCAAATGTCATATATTGCCGGCTTCTGAAATGCGCCCACAAAAAAAGAGGTTGCCCCGATTCCCGGGACAACCTCTTAATTTGAAAATCAATGCTTCTATTCCGGATTATTCAGTTTAGTAGGTGGTTTTCAACTCAACCCTTCTGTTCTTGGCACGACCAGCTTTTGTGCCATTGTCTGCGATCGGGGTACCTTCACCATAACCAACGGCCTGCAACCGCGACTCCATAATTCCTTTCCCCATTAAATAGGTCTTGACAGCATCAGTACGCTTCTGTGAGAGCTTGAGATTGTATTCATCAGAACCATTGCTGTCGGTATGCCCGCCGATGAAAAGGTTTGCACCTTCATTGCGCTGAAGTATTTTGGCCAGTTCATCAAGCTGAGCCAGTGAAGCTGCTTTAAGTTTATCGCTGTCATTTTCAAAGAAAATCTTACTCCCGATTCTGGTGATCTTCTTTGCATCTTCCTTTGTCATTTCAGGGCATCCTTTATTTAATATGGTGCCTTTAACGTCAGGACAACGGTCATCAATATCAGCAACACCGTCGCTGTCCTTGTCCGGGCAACCTTTCAGGCTGACAGGTCCGGCAGCATCAGGGCAACGGTCATCTTCATTCAACAAACCATCCTTATCATTATCCATCGGACAGCCCATTGCATCGACCTTAAATCCGGCTTTTGTATCAGGGCATCTGTCATCAAGATCAGCCACGCCATCCTTATCAGTATCCGGGCAACCCTTTAATTCGAGAGGGCCGGCAACATCAGGGCAACGGTCATCGCGGTCGGCAATGCCGTCCTTATCAGTATCAGGGCAACCTTTTAAAGCAACAGGTCCAGCTATATCAGGACAAACATCATTTTTATCGGCCACACCGTCACCATCTTTATCAGGACAACCCTTCAATGCTTTAACACCTGCGACATCTGGACATTCGTCAAGATAATCAGCTACACCGTCAGCGTCTTTATCAAGAGGGCACCCGGTTTTATCAACTGCAATACCGGGAGGAGTATCAGGACATTTGTCATACTTGTCGGAGATGCCATCCTTGTCAGCATCTTTCTTTTTCCCAAAATTAAAAGTAACACCAACTGTGTGCATAAGGTAAGCATCATTATCGCCTGCAATCACACCATCCCGTTTGTCTTCATTTGTGTACATAAATGTTTCCTGAAGATTAAGCATGACAGCAGAGCCAAGGTTGAAATTTACACCCCCACCAAATGAAGGGGTTACATAATCAATCCTACCGTCACTGATATTCAAATTCTTATCAAACAGCATTGCACCACCTCCAACAAATATATAAGGCCTTACTGCAGAACGGGGGCCCAAAATATTAAACCTGAAATTTAACATTGCTGCGGTAAAATTGCTCTTAAAGTTACCTGCCGGGCGGTTAAAACCAACAGCCCCTTTAGTAGCAAAAAGACTTAGGTCGAAGTGACTGCCAATATATCTTGAAATGGATAACCCACCAAGACTATAGAAAGCCATATCGGTCTTGTAAAAATCATTTCCCAAATCGCCATTATATTGCATTGCTCCGACGTGCAACCCAACATTCCATTTCATATCCTCGGTTTGAGCCTGAATAATGTATGTAAGCGATAGCATCATACTTAAAAGTAATAGTTTTTTCATTTCTTATTATTTAATAATTAGGGACAAAGGTCATCTACTTTGTAGGGGAAAGCATTACATATTTCAATAAAAATATTACACTATTCACACTTTTAACAAACAATCCCTAGATATTGTATAAATAACTGGTTCACATACTACAAATCAACACAACCATCAGTTTGAATTTAACAAACACAAATACACAGGGACACCACCAATAAACCCGGTTCCGGCAGAAGCTCCGGAGGTTGAATAAATACACTTATCAAAAGCTGAAAGCAGTACTTATCAAGATATAGTATGTGTGAATCATGTAATTCATATTGCATATTATGTAATAACACAAGTTGAAGGCTATTATACTTTTGTAATCATCCGGAACAGAATCAATATGCATAAAGCCGCTGAACCTTAATATATAGAGGAAATGGAATTAATACTTACCAAAAAAAACTGGAATGAACTGAAAACAAAACTCAGGCTGCAATATCCAGAATTGACAGAAGCAGATTTTCAATATAGGGACGGAAATGAAGAAAGTTTGTTGCGTATGATAGAATATAAACTAAGAAAGACTAAGAGAGAGATGAGGGACATAATCAAACGACTGTAATCTAGACCCTCCGGTTACTGATAAACTTACTCAAAAGGCCAATCATAATGTGCATATTTTACCCACCAGTCCATACATCGACCACCTCAATATTACCCACCGCTATTAGGATTACCGGCAGAATCCAATTCAGATTAACCGGGAGAACAAAAGATTATTACCATTATTTATAAAAAAGGCTTTTACTATATCTTCAACTTCAAGATATCATAACCTTATCCATGCCAATGGCTCAACTTAACGTAAAAAGTTCCTTCAATGACAAATATTCCAAATTTCCACAACACGGCACGTTCAATACAAATGTTTGTATATACGACCCAGACAAATCAAAGCCCTCTGTCGAAACAAAGCGACACCGAGATTAATCTTTCGCATAGGGATTGCATTAATGACCTGACGGGCTACACCACAAGAAGTAACAGTTTTTCATTTTCAGAACCGGAACGCAATATCTGGCGTCATCTGAATATAAGCGAGTTTGAGCATTACGCATCGAACTACAACCACCCTGATCTTTTACAGAAAAATCTGGCGGTAAGAAGTTATTCAAGGATGACTACATTTTATAACACACTTTTAAGAACGATTAAAATGCTTTTTTAAAGACATCTCTGGTTGCCGGTATTGACAACGGATTCGAAACCGCTTGCCTCCATCAGGTAACATTACAATCGACAAAAAACGTTAAAATTTGAATTTACCAATTGCAATGAATGTTGCTGTTATCGTTGCTCATCCTGATGACGAGACATTATGGGCAGGAGGCACTCTGCTCATTCATCCCCTGTGGCAAACCTACATAGTAGGTTTATGCCGTGGAAAAGACGAGGAGAGGAAGGAAAAGTTTATCAGAGCGTTGAAACTATATAATGCAAAAGGAGTACTTGGTGATCTGGACGACGGACCTGAGCAGAACCCCAAACCGGAAAATGAAATTGACGACAAGATTCTCGAATTGTTGCCGGCTAAACATTACGACCTGATCATCACCCATAGCATTCACGGTGAATATACCAGACACATCAGACACGAGGAAGTTGGCAGAGCTGTTATACGCCTGTGGTCCGGTGGAAGAATAACAATGAACGAATTATGGACCTTCGCCTATGAGGATAATCATAAAGCGCATTACCCGCTACCACAGCACCAAGCTCCGGTTCAGATGAATTTATCAGCTGAAATATGGCTTCGCAAATACAACATCATCACCGCAATATACGGTTTTTCAAAAAATTCTTTCGAGGAGCAAACGACTCCCAGAACAGAAGCATTCTGGAGATTTACGAACCCACCAGATGTTGATAATCAGAACAAATCTAATAATAATTAATACAAATTGCTTAGAAATCAGACTATTCAAAATAAAACACCATGAAAGTACTTGTTATGTATGATTATCCTCCTTCGCCCGGAGGACTTGCTACACAAGGTGATTTGCTCTACAAAGGGCTTCTGGAAATGGGTATTGATGCTCATGCCGTTCATTTTGAATCGGCTCAGGAAAAAGAATGGTATTATCGTTGGTTTGACCCCGATATTGCTGTCGGGGTCGGTTATTGGGGTCATACACCCCAGTTGGTTTTGCATCCGCAACGCTATGGAATACAACCAGTGCCATGGCTGGTTGCCGATGGCTATATCGCAAATTACCAGGAAATACTGAATGCCTTACCCCTCATACTCGTTACATCGAACTGGGTGAAAGAAATGTATGTACGCGACGGCATCAACGGCAACAAGATAGAGGTATTACCCGTAGGATGCGATACTGACACATTTATACCATTCGACAAAACAGACCCAAAAATAAGAGCCGTTCGTGACGCTTTGGGCATACCACCTGACCAACTTATGATATTAACCGTTGGAGGTGACGCCGCGTCAAAGGGAGCACAGGAAGTTATGCAGGCATTAGCAGTGATTGATGCAAAATCACCTGATTGGAAATACGTATGCAAGGTCTGGCCTCAGCCGAGAACGAAAATTCAAAACCTGGCTGATCTGGAGATGGCCACACGCCTCGGTATAGATAAAAATGTCACCTATGAAACCAACACCATCTCCAGAACTTTTATGCCATACCTGATCGGAGCATGTGATATTTATGCCGCCCCATCGCGACTTGAAGGATTTGGCATGCCACAGGTAGAAGCCGGGGCATGCGGTAAGCCGGTTGTAAGCATCAAGGCGATGGGAATGCTCGACACCCTCATTCACGGTGAAACTGCTTTTCTGGCAAATGTAGCCCAAAGAATTGTGGTTAACGAAGTAGTACTTGACGATGCATCAGGAAAAGGAGAACGCCACAGAGTGGTTTTTCAGGAACCCAGGACAATTGACTACAGGGCAAGCGTCCACGATATTGGCGACTACCTTTTGACATTAATGACCAACCCGGAATTGCGTGTTAAAATGGGAAGCGCCGGCCGGGCGCGGGTAGTTGAAAACTTTGATTATAGGGTGGTTGCCAAAAAATTCGTTGAAATCATCCATAAAAAATTAAACATTTCATAACCTCAGACAAGTAATTGTGACCAACAATTTACTTGTTCTCCCAGAACACACAAAATTATTAATCAGCAGAATAAAATAACAACAATGAAAACAGACACCCCAAATGGAACAGATATGGCCCAAAGTGCCGCACTTGAAGTACTCCTGCACAATGCCAAAGGGCCTTATGACGGGCTTCCTCGTACGGCCGGATGGGGATATCCGGAACCTTATACCCGTGATCTTATGTTTTCAATATTAGGTATCGCCGCGTCAGGAAACCTGTTACTTTTGGAAAGCATCCGTAATGTGCTCGAGACTCTGGCAAAAAACCAGACTGAACATGGTCATATTCCCTCGCTTGTAAACAATCCGGATGACCGTGGGGCAAGCGATACCACTCCCCTATTTTTAATTGGTGTTGCTATCTACCAACGAATTTCCAACAATGGTGATTTTTTAAAGAATGCTGTCGAAAAAGCCATGATCTGGATGGATTACCAAAGTCCATCAGACCGCTGTCTGGCGGCACAACAACCCACAAGTGACTGGCGTGACGAACAGTGGATACTCGGCTATGGCCTGTATGTCAACACGTTGAAATACTGTTATCTCAGATTGTTCAACAAACATGAAAAAGCCGATCTTTTACGGAATGAAATGAGCCGTTTTACAATCACACAAGGAACAATACACAACCATGTTCATGAAGGTCTGGTAGTAAAGCACAAGCCTTACTATGCATGTTGGTCTTACAAAATCTTCAGCAGTGAAAGATTTGATTTATTGGGAAACTGCCTTGCAATTCTTTCAGGAATAGCATCCCTTTCGAGGGCAGAGCAGATGATCAAATGGATTGAGGAAGAATGCGTTGCAATGAAAGAAAAGGGCCTGCTGGCCGATGACCTTCCCCCTAATTTCTTCCCCTTCGTAGAGCCAAAGGATCCTGACTGGCATCGCAGGTATTCAGAATACAATAAACCAGGCGAATACCACAACGGAGGGATATGGCCGTTCATTTGCGGGTTCTATGTAGCCGCGTTGGTGGCTGCAAAAAAATACACCCTCGCTTCGCATAAGCTCAACGCCCTCACTAAATTAGTCACAAAATCAGCTACTGGAAAAACTGCGTTTGGATTCAATGAATGGATAAAAGCCCAAAATGGAGAGCCAAGGGGACAAGACTGGCAAACGTGGAGCGCAGCACTTTATCTGTACGCTGTTAAATGCGTGGAAATAAGTCAAACCCCCTTTTTTGATGAGATGAGATCCGGAGCTCATGAGAATGACCATAAACACTAACAGCAAAGACCTAAGGCAATTATAAACACTCACCTACGTGACCATAAAACACTCTACCCTAGCCATTAGCAACCATCCCAAGGTTGTACAAAATGTGGGAATCATGTAATTCTTCAACAGAATTATATAATGATTTACGGAAACCAGAGAAGTATTTTTGTATCCTGGGTTTTGTGCTCTTCACAACAGCTTTATAGCTGAGAAAAAGCAATTCACGATTGATATTTATCGTGAAATCACTCGACAAAAGATCACACAACCGGAAACAGGTTTTCATATAAAACGCCTCCATCAACTTCCATCTATATAATTCAACATGGTTCTCCAGATTAAAAATATGAAAAGCAATCATTGTATTGTGGTCGTAAAGAACGAACTGGAGAGGCATGGCTTAGACTATAAGTCGGTTTCATTAGGAGAAATTGAGATCACTAACATTTTATCAGAAGAAGAGCTGTTGTCTTTAACCGCAGCACTCGATGCTGCAGGACTTGAACTCATGATTGATAAAAATTCCAGGATAATCGAAAGCATCAAACATGCCATTCATTTGCTAATTTATGACATGGACAATTCAACCCGGCCGAATTTCTCCATCTTTATTGCACAGAAAGTAAACTTCAATTACACATACCTGAGTACATTATTCTCCAAAACCACAGGAATTACAATAGAAAAATACATCATTAAACTGAGAGTTCAACGCGTAAAGGAGATGCTGCATTGCAAAACTAATAGCCTGGCCGATATCGCATTTGCGCTGCAATACAGCAGTATTGCACATCTGTCAAATCAATTTAAAAAGATTACAGGATTAACACCGCTAATTTTCAGACAACTAAACAATCTGTAAATTGAGATATGTATTACTCCATTACGAAGGAAAAACATCTACATATTCAAATAAATATTACAATTTTCATTAATAATCCCTGAATTTAATATAACTCAAAAAATGAAAATACTTACCATTGGGCTACTTGTTTTTATTATCTGGTCAGCCTTTTCTACCTATATCTACGTGTGCAAAATAAAAGGCTTCTGCTTTGAGCCTGTAGCAGGGATCATCGCTAGTGAGGACACAGAAACAGATTCTGATGCAGTAATCCCGGTGAAGAAGACTATACCTGAAAATCTGGTTGCCTACTTTAATTTCGACAAATCAACTTTCCTATCCAACTCATTGGTCGATTCTCTTTTAACAAAATTCAAGGCCTTTCTTAATTTAAGTGAAGATAACATAATGATTATAACCGGGCACACTGATGCAACAGGGTCAGAGGCATACAATATTGACCTGGGATATCGTCGTGCCAAAACCATGAAAGACCTTTGCGAGAGTATTGGGATACCAAACTATAAAATCATTCTTGAGTCGAAAGGAGAATCAGATTCCACAGAAACAAACGGAACTGCCAGTGGCCGTGCAAGTAACAGAAGAACAATTATAACAATAAAAAAATAAAAGTATGACTACATTATTAGCCCAAATGGCACAAATGAGAATAGATGCCATTCTGGAGATATTTGTATTGTTGCTTGTCGCCGGTATTATAGGCTATCTGTCGGCCATGTTCTACACTAAGTCGGTGTATAAAAAGAAAATGATGAATATTATTGCTGCACGTGATCAGGCAAACCAGCGGGTCATAACCCTGGAAACAGAAATGAAGGAGATTACCCTAAACTCGGGCAGAAAGGATACTACAATTGGAGAAATCCTTGAAGAACTTCGCCTTTTAAAGGGTTCTCACATTAAAGCAAGGTATGAAATAGCAGACCTGACAGAACGAAACCAGAAACTGGAAATTATTTTGGAAGAAAAAGACGATTCATATGAACACATTGCAGCACGCAAACACTTCTTAAGCTATGGCAATTTTGGTACAGCTACCCCAGCAGAAAAAGATGATCTGAAGATGATCAGTGGCATCAGCCCTAATGTTGAAAAGTGCCTTAACGCTTTAGACATATTTACCTTCAGACAAATCAGCCGGTTTACCCGAAAGGATATTGAAGACATCAATAACCTCATAGATTTCGTTTCGGGCAGAATAGAAAAAGATGATTGGATAGCTCAGGCAATTGAACTTGATCAAAACAGGGAAACGAAAGAAGCCATTCTCAGGCAGATTAAAGAAAGTAAACTGAAGTTATCAGTGAATAGAATCGAAGCCACCAAACAGAGCTCATCTCAGGATCTGACAGCCATTAGCGGGATTGGAGGATGGATCAAGGAAAAACTAAATGCACTGGGAATCTATGCATTTCATCAGATTAGCAATTTTACGGAAGACGACATCAAGACAGTAACCGAGGCAATTCAATATTTCCCCGGACGCATTGAAAGAGATGATTGGATACAACAAGCCAAAGAGTTGGACAAAGATGCTCATTGGCAATCTAACCTTCTCAAACACATGGAACACCAGAAAGATTACAGAACCTATAACTGGCTGGGGACAACACATAAACGCAATGCCAACAACCTTACACTGATCAATGGCATCGGACTGTGGCTTGAGGAAAGACTTAACAAGATCGGCATTTATACTTTTGTTCAGTTAAGCCAACTGAAAAAAGATGAAATCAACAAAATAACCAAATTACTGGAAATCAACGCAGACAAAATAGAAAACGACAAGTGGGTAAAGCAGGCTATCGAACTTGGCAAGAAGCAACTTTCTGCGGTATCCGCCTGACCATGCAATGTAAAAAACTATACAAATTACCATGAAACAAAACATAGATATTGAAGGCCTTAGAATCGAACATACGGTGTCAATTCTTAACATCCTTGAAGCTGACGAGTATATTCTTTTAACCAAAACACGCTGTGCTCACCGGAACGTAAGTTCAGAGGATTTATCAGAATTTCATATTTTTATTAATGAGCAAAGCAACGCAATCAATCAAATTGTTGAGGAAGTTGAAGAAAAGGTTTTTGCCCTTGGCCAAACCAGGATCGGCTCCTTAAAAGAATTTCTTGATCTGACACATCTTGCCGAGCAAAAGCAAGACTATAGCAATTCAATTGAAACAACGCAAAATCTCATTGAAGATCATGAATCTATCGTAAATTTTCTCAAAGATGTTTTGAAAATTCCCCATAAACCAAACGACTTTGCGGAATCTGCCTTTCTGGCTGACGTATTGGGAAAGCATGAAATCATGATCCTGGAATTAAAAGCATTCATATCAAAGAAGAAAAACCGTTCAATACGAGTTCCTGAAAATATCTTCAAATATGCACAAGCTAACTAATAACATGGCAACAAAAATCCATCATGACTCACGATTACTCAATAATCATTTTTCTGTATCGCCCGAGCAAAAAACTTATCAATGCCCCTGTTGTTTAAATAAAGCACAGAATGAATACTAAAACATCATCGCAAAAGGCTTTTAACTGGCCTGTAATCAGGCAATATGCCAAGAAGTATCTTATATGGCTGTTTGCTTTCATTATAATTACCGCAGCTATTCTGTTCTACATGAAATACTATCATACCTATAGTGAAGGCTATAAGGAAGGGTATCTTCTGAAGTTCTCGCAAGATGGGGTCTTGTTTAAAACATTTGAGGGAGAAATGACTTTTATCGATCTATTCTCAGAAACAAGCATCAAGCCTATAACCTCAAAATTTAAATTTTCTGTAACCAGTTCAAGATTAGCCAGTCAATTTGATACAATTCAGCGAAAACTGATTGTAGTTCACTACAAAAAAAAGAAAGGGACACTATTATGGCGTGGAGAATCAAAGTTCATTGTTGACAGCGTTAAAATTAAAAAATAATTAAAATAAGATAAAAAATGAAACCTAAGCACATGACGAAAGTACTAATAGCGATTGACTATAATCCATCAGCGCAGAAAGTTGCAGAAATTGGCTATTCGCTCGCGAAGAATATGGGGGCGGCCACTACGCTACTGCATGTTATCGTGGACCCTGTTTATTATGCCTCAGAAGAGTATTCACCAATCATGGGCTTTAGTGGCTATCCGGTAATGAACCCGCTAATGACCGACATAGTCAAAGATCTTTTCAAGGCCTCTGATAATTACCTTGATAAAACCAGGCGTCATCTGGGAGATACGACAATCCGAACAGTAGTGGGCGAAGGCCGGCTTTCCGAAACCATCCTGAAAACAGCATTGGAGATGCACGCCGACATCATCGTCATGGGCTCTCATAGCCAGAAAAGACTTGAAAATATACTCATGGGAAGTGTTACTGAGGATGTGCTGCGTAAATCGACATTGCCGGTGCTTTTCGTTCCAACTAATAAATAGTTCTTTTCAATACATTATCAAAGCATAGCGGCATTATTTCTTTCAGCGGACAACTATTCCACCGCGGGTAAGAAAGCAAGGCCATCTGTCCAACAAAACTGCTATATCTCAGTATGAAGAAATTTACACAATTCATCCTTAGAAACCAATATTAACACGGGTAAGTAATGGATTTCGTTGACTACTATCAAATTCTGGAAATAAAAAAAACCGCTACTCCGAAGGAAATAAAAAACGCTTACCGGAAGCTGGCACGCAGGTTCCATCCGGATATTAATCCTGATGTTAAAGATGCCAAACGCAAATTTCAGCAGATTAACGAAGCCAACGAGGTATTAAGTGATCCGGAGAAGCGCGCAAAATATGACCAATATGGAGAAAACTGGCAACATATTGGAGAATCTGCAAATGCAGGCACATCTCAAAAACAATCTTCACGGCAACAAAGAAATGGTTTTTCACAGCCGGGGACTGAAAGTGAATTCTCGTCCTTCTTCGATTCTTTGTTTGGTGGTGAGTACAGCAGGACAGCCAACAGAAAAGCCAGAGGAGAGGATTACAATTATGAATTGCACCTGACCCTACAGGAGGCTTTTAAAACTCACAAGACAACGCTGGCAGTTAATGGAAGAAACATAAGAATTACGATTCCGGCAGGAGTGGAAAACGGGCAAACGATTAAACTGGCAGGACATGGCGGGCCAGGCTTCAATGGCGGACCAGGCGGTGATTTGTTTATCACGTTTATAGTTTCAAATGATGAATCGTTTGTCAGATCAGGCGATAACCTATACACAACTGTCGAACTTGGCTTGTACACTGCCCTGCTTGGAGGTGAAATTATCGTAGCCCTGATGGATGGAAAAGTGAAGGTAAAAATCAAGCCTGAAACCCAAAACGGATCCAAAATCAGATTAACCGGGAAAGGTTTCCCTTGCTATAAAAAGGAGGGGCAGGCAGGGGATCTGATTATTACCTTTGAGATTAAAATACCTACAAACCTCACAGAGAGACAAAAGGCACTATTCACCGAACTTGCTGAAATGAAATAAACAAAAAAACGTCATCAAACTATTTGGTCGATTTCATTGAATTCTCTTGCAAAAATTTGCAAGTATAAAACAACACCCCGTGAGATTTCGAAAAAACGGTATATGAGGGCTAATGAACAGTTCTTTGTGTTGTTCTAAACGGAGTTTACAATCCAAACCGACTGCGATGTACATGAGTGAATCAATTCCGGGAACAACCCTCTCACCTCTCATTACCTCACCACCACCTTCACTTCCGCCACCACGCTATTCCCTCCGGTCAGCTTAGCCAGATAGATACCCGCCGGCCACCTGCTCACATGAGCTGGTCTAATATGTCTGGACAATTATTTGACAAAGTTAAGTTAAGGTTTTCAATTGCACTAGGTTTGGCAGGCAAAGTTATTCTGAAATTTTCCTGA